>OLSX01001579.1_pt1 | contig 21518 bp, 18 predicted proteins | sample 1673141 | NCBI WGS metagenome assembly OLSX01 (sample SAMEA3136759, study PRJEB25190) | human gut metagenome | biome: human gut; feature: human-associated habitat; material: faeces | place: Austria | collected 2013
CGTTCGACACGCTCACGCGGAATCCCTTGCGCATCTGCGAGGCGCGGGCGTTGACGTTGGTCATGCCGCCGATGCCGCCGATGCCGAAATCCGACGCTTCGAGGCCCGTGTAGTTCTCCTGGTTACGCGTCGCGTCGTTCAGTCCGCTCCACAGCGACCAGGGACCGTAGCCCGTCATGGCGTCGTTGAAGCGGATGCCGTTCAGGTAGATGTCCGAGTACTGCGAATCGTAGCCGCGGACGTTGAAACGCATCTCGCTGAAACGGTACGATGCGATGTTGTTGAAGAGGTCCTTCGACGAAGAGAGCGACGAAGGCAGCGCCTGCGTGTCCGACGACGAGGAGTCGCTGTCGAATTCGGCGAAAACGGCGTCGTCCAGAACCGCACTCTGCCCCGACGGCACGATGATCACCGACTTGAGGTCCTGCACATGCTTATCGCCTACGCGGACCATCAGGTTGAGATCCTCGAAGTCGGGCGTAGAGAAGAGCACCGTGTAGCTGCCCGCAGGAAGATTCTCGAAGATGAAGTTGCCGTCCTTGTCGGTCATGGCCGTCAGACCCAGCGATTCGATCTTCACCTGTACATTGCTCAAGGCCACGCGACCGTTGCGCGAAACCACCTTACCGCGGATGCCTCCGTCCTGCGCATAGGACGTGAAGGTCACGGCGGCGAGCATCAGAATAAGTAGAACTTTGAGTTTCATACAAATATTTTAGAGTGTTTATTTGGCGATGTAGATATATACGGGGAAGTGGTCGCTGAAACCGCCCTGGAAATCGTTGCCCACGAACGTACGCAGCGGATAGCCCTTGTACTGGCCCTCCTTCTGGATCATGTAGGGACGGCGGAAGATGCCGCCGTAGAACTTCGAGTTGCCGGCGGGCTGGATTTTCAGACTGCCCGTGGAACCGGTGGCGAGGTTCTCCGAAACGATGATGTTGTCGAACAGGTTCCACTCGTCGCGGTAAGCCAGCGTGCCGTAACCCGCTTTCAGCAGGCCGATGAAGGGGTTGAACATGTCGCCCTTGCCGACCTCCTTGATCTTGCCCTTGGCGTTGAGGCCCTCGACGATGCTGTCATCCGTGGCATCGTCGTTCAGGTCGCCCATCACGACCACCTTCGTGGCGGGATCGGCACGCTGCACCGAATCGACGATCGCGCGAACCTGCTCGGCGGCGGCCATGCGCTTGGATGCCGAAGCGGCCTGGCCGCCCAGACGCGAGGGCCAGTGGCTCACGAGGAAGAAGAACGGCTCATCCTCGATCGTGCCCCACATCGTCACGAAATCGCGCGTACGGAAATCGGGCATGTCGGGCATCCGGAACGGAATGGCTGCGCTGCCTTCGAGTTTGAAGACGTCGGGACGGTAGTAGAAACCCACGTCGATACCGCGGAGATCGGGCGAATCGTAGTGCACGATCCGGTAGTTGCCCTTCGAAAGCTTCGGGGTGGCGATCACGTCCTCCATCACCGAGCGGTTCTCGACCTCCGAAACGCCGATCACGATCGGGAAATCTCCGTCCGCGGAGGCGATGTCGAACAGCACGCGCTCCAGGTTGCCGATCTTCTTCGCGTACTTGTACGCGTTCCACTTCTTCGGCCCCTCGGGCGTGAACTCCGTGTCGTTCACACCCGGATCGTCGATCGTGTCGAACAGGTTCTCGAAGTTGTAGAAGACCACTTTGTAGGGCTTCTGCGCGAAGCATGCCACCGCGATCAGCGAGGCAAACAGTCCTGTCAAAAAGATTCTCTTCATAAACGATTTTTGTTGTTAAGGTTCAATTCATTGTATCATAATCCCTACCAGTCGGCGAGGTTCTTCTGGCTTTTCACCGCATCGGCCACGGCCGGGTCGAGGTTTCGGAAGAACTTGAAGCCCGTCAGCTCCTCGATCTCCTTCACCGAACGGACAGCCGATTCGATCGACGTGGCGGCTCCGGCGTCATCGTTGGTGAACACGAAGCCGATGGCGTTCAGTTCATCCGCCTTGAATTGAGAGATCTGCCGGTTCTGGTTGCCCCGCTGACGCAGCAGCACTTTCCAGCAATGCGACGGCACGGCGATCGGTCCGTTGGCATTGTCGATGGTCTTCGTGCTCTTGAAAGCGGCTCCCGTCACCACATAGAGCGTATCGTAGGTCTGCAAGCCTCCCCAGCCACGGACTTTGCCCTCCAGCGAGGCCCAGATATTCTGATTCAGCGTGCTGTTCTGGGGCCATCATGTTGGTGCCGTAGTAAGTCATCCGGTTCGGCTCGTAATTGTTGTAACGCGAAGCCTGCGGAAGCATGTGCCCGCGGTCGTAACCCCTTGCACCGTAACCGCGGCCGTTGCCGCCTGTCCCGATGTATTGCTGGTCGCGGGTGGGAATCACGGGCAGCTGGTCATTGGGATCGTAATTGAAATCGTTGACCCGGCTCAAAACGGGCGTTTCGTAGACCTTCTTGAAAATCGGATAAGCCACCCAATGCGAAATATGCCGGTCGACATCGTAGCATACCGAATAGTTGCGCAGTTTTCCGCCCGGAAAGAACTGATTGCTCACAAACGTCGCATAATAGGTCTTATAGATATAAGCGTCGTCGGGACGATATTCGGGCTGTTCGCCCCACGAACGGCCGTAGTCGATGAAGCCCGCGGCCCTCTGCGTCAGCGTCAGGGAGGTGGAATAACCGTTGGTATAGGTTACGTCGATCCGCGCCGTGCGGTCGTCGTCGGAATTGTTTTTGTCCAAATAGAGGTAGGCCGGGTCCCCGACGTTTCCGCCGGCGGAGGATACCTGCTTATTCAAATCGAACGAACACCACTCCGCATCCCCGCCCTGCGAGACGATCGTCGCCTCGAAGGTGATGCCCGACGGGCCTTGGGTCGAAATCTTGTTCGTTGTGGTTGAACTGCTCACGGTCTCTGCAACGAGCGTCGCGAGGGACTCCTTGTCGCCCCCGTCGTCCTTGTCGCCGCATCCCGCAAACAGGACAAGCATCGCCGACATCGTCACGAGCAGCATGCCTATCTGTTTAATTTTCAACATCATTCAGAATAAAGTATAACATTTGGTCCGCAGACCCATTTAGAAACCAAACTCTTGACGGGGAGTTATCCCCGCCAAGAGTGGTTGGTTTTACAAGTCGGTTTCCTCGACTATTTTTTATAGGTAATCGTCATCTTCTGGATACGAGTCTGCACATACTTGCCACCAACCTGTTCCGGATTGGAGGTAAATACAAGATTGCTCGAACTGCCGGTCCACGTCGTACCGGTATAAGTTCCATCGGTAACTATCAGATTATTATAACCGTCTACCATTGTGTACTCTACATTGGTAATCGTAGCACCTGTAATCGTAAGCGTATTGGCAGCATACATTCTGACAGCTGTACCGGAAGTATAATATTTCGGAGGATTATTACCGGTAGATTTAGCAAAAGTCAGTGTCAACGGAGATTCGGTAACAGTAGTAACATCTACCCCATTAGCATATCCTTTGGCCGAGAAATCAATTTCGACCGTACCTCCATCACCGCTCACAGGCGCCGCCTGCTTCAGAGCAACCGTTGCAACCGTCGCACCGGCAACTTTGGCAACCAGATTGGCCGTATAAGCCGCCGTGCTCGCATTGTCGCCTTTCGCGCTTACGACGATGGTGTTATCAGTCTTGGCGCCGAGCGAGAACTTGTCGGCATTCGTACCCTCGATTGCGAACGTTACAGCCGAAGCCGTCGTGTTGGTAACCGTATAGTTGAGCGTTTGAGCCACGGGAGAGGTTGCAGCGAACTGCTGGGGAGCGGAGATTTCAACAATCGGCGTCGAAGAATCTACCGTCACCGACGTAGCCATCGTCTGGAGATAGTTGGCCGTACCGCCGAGCAGCCAGCCTTCGACAGTCACCGGTTTGTCATTAAACGACGCCCACTCCGATTTGCCATAGGCAACAGAGCCTTTCGTGGTCGTACCGGCGATAACGACATTGTAATAGTTGCCGCTGACAGTAAACTCACCGTTGTATTTCACATACTTGTACACAGCCTTATTTTCCAAGGCCGTTGCGATATAGGCCGAGACAGCCGTGCCGTCCATCACCTCGGGAGCAGGCGTGTTATAGCTGCCCGTACCGGTCTTGGCGACCGAAAGGCCCTCCTTGCCGAACTGAATGACGCCATTCCGCAATTCGGTCGTTCCCTTAACGGTAACGGCATCGTTAACAGCTACCGCAGGAGCCTCGCCAAGGAACGCCAGCATGACACCCGACGCATCGCCGATCAGGATACCCTGCGTGTGCATGGCTACGACCGTAGCGGCGACCTCGTAGTTCTTGCCGGCTCCGGCTGCGATAGCCTCGGCAACCGTACCCTTCGTATAATCCACCGAAGGAACGACGAGTTCCGAACCGTTGCCGCCTTCATAAAGTTTGAAGTCGTCGATACGCAGACCGTGGTTTTCAAGTCCTGCATAGCCGTCGAAACGAACCCAGATCTTATCGGTCGAAACACCGGCGGGCAGTTTGAATTCGGCGGTGCAGAGATACCAGTAGCCGGAAGCGACTTTTTTGACTTTCAGAGCAACGGGAGCATAGCTCGAACCATCGGTAGACACCGAGAACCGAATCGTTTCATCCGTCATGTCGCCCAGCACTACGCCATTGGAATAGTTAATCTGTTGAGCGGCAGTAAACGTGAAGGTGAAATTGGTGTTCGATGCGATATTGATGTCATTGATGTTGAAAACCGAAGTCGATTTGTTCATCGAAACATAGGGAGGACCCGTAACTACCGTCGTTTCATCCTCGGCAGGATCGAAAACCTTGCCGCTGTTGGCTACCGAAGCGCTGTTGCCGGTGTAAGTAACGGCCTTCTGATCGAGCGAACCGCCGCGGGTCCAACCTTCGAACTTGTCCACATAAGGCCAGTAGCCATCGACTTTATCGACCTTCGTGCCGCAGTTCTCGCTGTAAAGAGCGTTACCCGTCGGAACATCGCTGTCGCTCTGTACGACCGTGATCGTAGCCTCGTCCGTAAGCGGGAAGCCCTCGACCATGGAGCTGGCGGTCAGAACAAGGATTGCGCTGCGCTCACCCGAAGCCTGACCCAGCGTGAAGGTAAGCTGCGTCGTACCGGTCTTGCCCGACATCGCGCTGGGAGTAACCCACTGCGAATCCCCGGAGTTCTTGAATGTCAGGGTCCAGTCGCCTTTCGAAACGACCTCGACCGTCTGTTCGAGCTTGCCGCCCTCGAGTTTCCCGGCGACAGTCACCGACTCGCCGCCGTTCACGGTAATTTCGGGCATGCCCGAATAACCGCCCTCTTCGTCATCGTCCGAACATGCGCTAAAAGCCGTCACGGCCAGCGCTGCACAGAACAATGTCTTCCAAAAATTTACTACTTTTATAGAGTTGAGTGTTAGTTAAAAAATGTATTGTTTGTAGCCAAAACTCTTTAAATTCACTACATAATGACAATATATTATGCCTCAAAGTTAAAATTATTTTCCGGACCTGCAAAGGTTTGTAACATTCTTTTAATAATCAGATCGGTCCGAATTGCAACCCTTTTCCGTCCGAACAGCAGTTCGCCGACGGGGACAGAAGACCCGGAACATGCGCTCGGGCATACTCCGGGTCAGCAGTATCCGCTCGATCAGCGTATTCTGTCGGCTGCGCGCACCAGCAGTTCGTCGCGGAAAATCGCACGGGCCGCCAAATAGGCAAACAGCAGGCAGACCAGAGGCAGCACAATGGCGGGCTTGAAGCCCTGCGTATGGAACGTCAGGTCGGAGAAGACCCGCCAGCTCAAAAAGTAATAGACGCCTTCCATCACCAGCGAGCCTAACAGCAACACCATTTCCACCACACAGAGGCGTATTTGCAGCAAACGGCGACGGAACAGGAAAACCGTCACCAGCGGCAGCGCACAGGCCAGCGCCAGCAGGACGCCCATATAGACGGTGGACTGGACAAGCTCCCCTTCGGCGGTTTTCAACCCGAAGGCGTAAAGCCCGAACTCGCCGGCGTCACCCGCAAACCACGCCAGCCCCGAAAAGAGCGTCACGGCCATAAGCGCCGCAATGATCAGCAAATAAAGCGTTTGGATTCGTTGTATCATCATTTACAAAGTTTTGTCGATCAGGTATTTGTTCCGCTCGGAAGACCCTCTGTTGATCAGCTCGCCCAAAAATCCGGCCAAAAACAGCTGAACGCCGAGAATTACGGCCAAAATCGCCAGATAAAACAGCGGCTGGTCCGTAACCGCCCGCAGGGGCAGGGCGTGGCTCTGCTTCCAGAGCTTCTCGGCGATGATCCACACCGTCGTGCCGCCGCCCATGAGGAACATCAGCGTTCCGAGGCTGCCGAAGAAGTACATCGGCGAACGCCCGAAATGCGTCATAAACAGCACCGTGATCAGGTCCAGATACCCTTTCACCGTGCGTTCGAGGCCGAATTTCGAACTGCCGTACTTGCGGGCGCGATGGTCGACGACCTTCTCGCCGATGCGGCCGAACCCGGCCTGCTTGGCCAGGAACGGAATGAAGCGGTGCATCTCGCCGTAGACCTCGATGGCCTTCACCACCTTGCGGCGGTAGGCTTTCAGCCCGCAGTTGAAATCGTGGAGCCGGATGCCCGACGCGGCCCGGGCCGTCCAGTTGAAGAATTTGCTGGGCCAGCGTTTGCCGATCGGGTCGTGGCGTTTCTTTTTCCACCCCGAGACCAAGTCGTAGCCCTCTTCGAGGATCATGCGGCGCAGCTCGGGGATTTCGTCGGGCGAATCCTGCAAGTCGGCGTCCATCGTAATGACGACCTCGCCTTCCGCAGCCGCGAATCCGCAGTAGAGGGCCGCGGACTTGCCGTAGTTGCGCGCGAAACCGATGCCCCGGATGGCCGGATACTGCGTCTTGAGCCGTTCGACCTCCTCCCACGAGCCGTCCGACGAACCGTCGTCGACCAGAATAAGCTCGTACGAAAACCCGTTTTCGCGCATCACGCGGTCGATCCATGCCGCCAGTTCGGGCAGGGACTCCGCCTCGTTGTAGAGCGGCACGACGACCGATATATTCAGTTTATCCATCCTTATTGGTTAGTGCCTTCCGAGAAAACGTCGGGATCACGCTTGGTGAAGGCAGCAATAAACAGACCGAAAAAGCCGCCCTTGATAGCCGAGGCGAGCATTCCGCTGAAGAGCTGCACCAGCGGCGAACGCATCAGTTTCATCATCATCTCGATCTGGTCGCCCGTGTAGAACCCGGTGTTCTCCAGCATGGCGATCGACGGACCGATCATCGCCTCGTATCTGGCCGCAAAGAGCCAGTTGGAGGCGACGCCCATGAAGGCTCCCTCGATAAACCCGGCGCAGAGCATCACGCTGACCATGAAACCCAGGCACTGCCCGTAGCCGTATCCCCTGGCTCCGAAGCGTTCCGCGCGGCGTTTGGTGAGATACCCCAGCAGCAGGACGAAAATGACGAGCGACAGCAGGGACAGCAGCGTGTTCTGCACGTAAAAGCCCAGCACGTCGAAAAGGATCGCGACCAGAGCCATGATCACACCGTATTTCGCGGCTTCGTTCCAGAAATTCTTCTTCTCCATTTTTCTATTTTGTTTTTAACACTCCGAGGCGCCAGCCTTGCCGCGCGGCGGCATCAGCCCCCTCTTCATTGCAGTTCACCCTTGCCTTCGCGCAGTATCTCCGGCCCGTCGCCCGTCAGGTCCACGACCGTCGTGGGGACGTTGTCGCCGATGCCTCCGTCGATGACCAGCGCGACCTCGCGGCCGTAACGCTCGTGGATCAGTTCGGGATCGGTCGTATACTCCACCACCTGGTCATCGTCCTTGACCGACGTGGTGATCATCGGACACCCCAGCGCCCCGACCACGGCCCGCGCGACGGGGCTGGCCGGAATGCGGACGCCGATCGTGCGGCGCCGTTCGAGCGCCTTGTCCGGAATGCGCGCCGAAGCCGCCAGCACGAAGGTGAACGGCCCGGGCAGATTGCGCTTCAGAATCCGGAAAACGGCATTGTCCACCCGGCAGTACTCCGCGACCTGGGCGATGTTTTCGAAGACCACGGTGAACTTCTCCTCGCTCTTGCCCCGGATGCGGCGCAGCCGCTCGATGGCCTTCGGCGAGCGCAGCGAACAGCCGAAGGCATAGACGCTGTCGGTGGGATAAATGATGATTTCATCCCGCTCCAGGGCGTCTACGACGCGCTGCAACTCCTTCTCCGAGGGGTTCTGTTCGTATATCTTCGCAAGCATGGGATGACAAAGATACGAAAAATCTCTGGAAAAGACGAATAAAAAGGGACAAATGTCTTCGTAATGCCTGTCAATAAGGCGTTTGCGAAGACAAATGAGGACAGGCGAAAAATCGAGGTAACGTAAAGGAAAGCGGATTTATGAAGAAGAACGGTCTCCAAATCATTACCCGCCGAATGGTGATTTTTAACACACCGTGTTGTATTTGGCAGCTTGTGGCACAGGTTGGCATATCAAGGTCTAACTCGTTGAGTAATAACTTTGCAAACAAAAAACGAGTATGGCAAGAAGCACATTCAAGGTTCTGTTCTACGTGAACGGCAGCAAGGAGAAAAACGGTATTGTCCCCATCATGGGACGAGTGACAATCAACGGGACTGTGGCGCAGTTCAGTTGTAAGCAGAACATCCCGAAAACGCTTTGGGACGTGAAAGGAAACAAGGCGAAAGGCAAGAGCCGCGAGGCACGAGACATCAACCTTGCCCTTGACAACATCAAGGCGCAAATCATCAAACATTACCAGCGCATTTCAGACCGCGAGGCATTTGTTACGGCTGAGATGGTGCGCAACGCCTATCAGGGAATCGGCAGCGAGTATGAGACGCTGCTAAAAGCATTCGACCGTGAGAACGAAGTGTTCAAGAAACGGGTAGGCAAAGACAGGGTAATGGCTACCTATCGGGCACGTGTACGGGCAAGAAACCATGTAGCCGCCTTTATCAAGTCGTTTTACAGACGCAGCGATATGTCCATGTTGGAACTTACTCCCGATTTCATCAAGGAGTTCGCCGCATACCTCTCGACTGAAGCCGGATTGCGGAACGGTTCGATATGGGCAAACTGTATGTGGCTGAAAGGCGTGGTCATGAAAGCGCATTATAACGGGTTGATACCGCGCAATCCTTTCATCCAGTTTCATATCAGCCCCAATGTGAAAGAACGGGAATATCTGACGGAGGATGAACTGAAAGCGGTCATGACACATGAGTTTGCAGACAGCAAGCTCGCATACATCCGTGACATTTTCATCTTTGCCAGTTTCACCGCCTTGTCATTCGTGGACATTCAGGAACTGACGAATGACAACATCGTGGAGGTGAACGGCGAGAAGTGGATATTGTCCAAACGCCACAAGACAAAAGTCGCCTTCCAAGTGAAGCTGCTGGATATACCCTTGCAGATAGTCGAACGCTACCGACCGATGCAGAAAGACAATCGTATATTCCCCGGCTTGAACTATTGGTCTATCTGCAAACCGTTGAAACGGATGATAAGGGAATGTGGCATAACCAAGTCAATATCATTTCATTGCAGTCGTCATGGCTTCGCAACATTAGCTTTGAGCAAGGGGATGCCCATTGAAAGCGTAAGCCGTGTGTTGGGACATACGAATATAGTCACGACCCAACTCTACGCAAAGATAACCACGCAGAAGCTCGACAACGACCTGACCATGTTCGGCGACAAACTGAGTAAGACGTTTAACGGAATAACGATGTCATGAGTATGAGAAGAAACAGCATAACAGTGAATGAATCCGGCAATATCATCATGCCGGAGAATGTCTCAAACATTTGGATGAGCGAGCCGGAATTGGTGGAACTGTTCGGAGTAATTGCTCCGACACTTCGTTCTGCCATCAGAAACATCTATAACAGTGGAGCATTAAAAGAATACGAGGTACAGAAGTATGTTCGGCAGGAGAACGGGTATCATGCCGATGTGTTCAGCTTTCCGATGATAGTCGCACTTGCTTTCCGCATTGACAGCTTCGGTGCGGAACAGGTGCGCAATGCCATATTTAAAAGGCTGTACTTGCGAAAAGAGAAAACAAATATCTTCTTTTCGCTGGGTATAAATGGTTGGGATATGTCTAATTATCAGGCATAAGTTCTAATGATATGACGACATGAAGTAGTGAGACCTATGCGTATTCCCATTGCCAACAATGTATTTATACGAGTATGTGAATAGGTGTATTGCCATTCATACGTACGATTACGACAAACCCGAAGAAAAATCCATTAGAATGGCATTTCTTCGGGCTTTTGTTGTATGTCATAAAGCCAAATCCAAGAAAATCTTACGTGAGGTATGCGTGAGTTGTTAATCCGTTCTGCGCTAATTGCCGAGTTTTGCACTGATTAAACAAAAAAATGAAGTGCTAATGAAACAAGGCAACTTTGAAAATGAGGAGTTTATCCGTGTGGGTACTACCCTCTACAAGTTAGTGAACCAGCCCCGTCTGAACGGAGGCTATGTGAAGAAGCGCATCGTGTGGAACAACGAAACACTGCGGCAGGACTACGGCAAGGACTATCTCGCCACCGTGCCGAAGTACGACGGCTTCTGCACCGTCCCCGACCATGTGGACTACCGTCCCGTGGTGGACAAGTTCCTGAACCTCTACGAGCCGATAGGACACCGTCCGCAACAAGGCGAGTTTCCCTGTATCCGGTCATTGGTGCGCCATATCTTCGGTGAACAGTATGAATTGGGCATGGACTATCTTCAATTGCTCTACCTGCAACCCGTGCAGAAACTGCCTATCCTGCTGTTGGTATCAGAAGAACGCAACACGGGCAAGAGTACATTCCTGAACTTCCTGAAAGCTGTGTTTCAAAACAATGTCACTTTCAATACCAACGAGGACTTCCGCAGCCAGTTCAATTCCGACTGGGCAGGAAAACTGCTCATCGTGGTGGACGAGGTATTACTCAACCGCAGGGAGGACAGCGAGCGGTTGAAGAACCTCAGCACCACACTTTCCTACAAGGTGGAAGCCAAAGGCAAAGACCGTGACGAGATAGCGTTCTTTGCCAAGTTCGTGCTATGCTCCAACAACGAGTATCTGCCTGTTATCATTGATGCAGGTGAAACACGCTATTGGGTGCGCAAGATAGACCGTCTGCAATCCGATGACACAGACTTCCTGCAAAAGCTGAAAGCTGAGATACCTGCCTTTCTGTATTACCTGCAATACAGACAACTTTCCACCGAAAAGGAAAGCCGTATGTGGTTTGCGCCCTCTTTGCTGCATACCGAAGCCTTGCAGAAGATTATCCGCAGCAACCGCAACCGATTGGAGATAGAGATGTGCGAACTTATCCTTGACATTATGGAAAGTGTCGGCACGGACACATTCTCGTTCTGCCACAACGACATTCTTCTTTTGCTGGTACATTCGCAGGTAAAGGTGGAGAAGCACCAAGTCAGAAAGGTATTGCAGGAATGTTGGAAACTTACTCCTGCCTCTAACGGGCTTACATATACCACTTACCAATTCAATTACAATCGGGAGTGCCGATATGAGCCGATAAAAAGAGTCGGTCGTTTCTACACCGTCACAAGGGAACAACTTGAATCCCTGTAATACTATTCTTTTTTTGTTGAATTGATGAATAATGATATAACCATACTGATAATAAACAGCATACACTCTCAACAAATTCTCAACAATCGAAAAGAAAAGTTGAGAGGGAAACAGCATCAGTTTGTTGGATTCTCTATTTGTGAGTGGTTTGTTGAGAAGATGTTGAGAATATAAAGCATTAACGTATAGGACAATACATATCTCATTCATCAAATCAACGTTTTTACAGTCATCATCAAATCCATAGAAATTATATCATGAACATCCAAGAAGCAAAACAAATCAAAATTGCGGACTATCTGCAAAGTTTGGGTTATTCGCCCGTAAAGCAACAGGGAAACTGCCTGTGGTATAAATCCCCGTTCCGTCAGGAAACGGAAGCCTCGTTCAAGGTGAACACCGACCGCAACCTGTGGTTCGATTATGGACTGGGAAGAGGTGGTAACATCATCGCACTTGCAGGGGTACTGTACGCATCCGACCATGTGCCTTATCTGTTTGGCAAGATAGCGGAACAGGCACCACACATCCGTCCCATATCTTTCTCTTTTCGCCAGCAGGCATCCGAACCGAGTTTCCAACATTTGGAGGTGGGCGAACTCACCCATCCGGCATTGCTCCGATACTTGCAGGAACGGGGCATAAACATCGCTTTGGCAAAGGCGCAATGTAAAGAGCTCCACTTCACCCATAACGGCAAGCCCTATTTCGCCATCGGTTTTCCGAATGTGGCGGGAGGATTTGAAGTGCGTAACCGTTTTTTCAAAGGCTGTGTCGCACCCAAAGACATCAGCCATATTCGGCAACAGGGAGAAGCGAGAGAGAAATGCCTTGTATTCGAGGGCATGATGGACTATCTTTCATTCCTCACGTTGCGGAAGAGGAACTGCTCGAACTTGCCCGACCTTGACAGGCAGGATTACGTCATCCTCAATTCGACCGCCAATGTTTCCAAAGCTATAGATGTGCTGCACGGGTATGGACGTATCCACTGCATGCTCGACAATGACGAGGCGGGAAGAAAGGCGTATCGGGAATTGGAAAGGAAGTTCGCCGGACGCATCCGCGACTTCTCCGACAACTACAAAGGGCATAAAGACCTGAACGATTACCTGCGTGGAATCCGGCAGAAATTAGCCGTTAGTCCACCGCCAAGAACTATCGTAAAACCCAAGAAGAAAGGGTTGGGATTATGACATCCCGAATGAGAAAAACGGGAGATGCCCGAAACTCATTCCTTAAGGATTGGGAGGTAGCAAGTTTGTGTTTCGGGTGTACCGAAACCGCTTGCCACCCACCATCCAAATTGCAGGAGGTGGCATCCCGTCGGTCTATACAGTTGAATCAGTAACCGAATTAAAAGGAATAAAATATGGAACAGACAAAGGAACACAAGGAACGCAACAAGGGAGGTCGCCCCAAGAAGGAAGCAACCGAGAAACTGAAATACCGTATCGCAGTGAAAATGACGGCAGCCGACTACTTCCGCCTGCTGACACGATCGCATGAGGCGGGCGTATCACCAAGCGAGTACATGAGGGAATGTTTCCGTAACGGTCATGTGAAAGAACGGCTGTCGGAGGAACATGCCGGATACATCCGCCAACTCTGCGGCATGGCTAACAATCTCAACCAGCTTGCGCGTAAGGCAAACGCCGGAGGCTTCCACGATGAACGGTGGGACTGCAAGGTGGCAGTGGCAAGGATTCATGAACTTATAACCAAGATAGGGATATGATGGCGAAAATCGTAAAAGGAAGCGACTTCAAGGGTGCGGTGGATTACATCATCGACAAGAAGAAGGATACGCAGATAGTAGCAAGCGAAGGCTTGTTTATGGAAAATCTGGAAACTATCGCCATGAGTTTCAATGCCCAGTCACGGATGAACGATAAGGTGACAAAACCTGTCGGACATATCGCGTTGAGTTTTTCCAAAGAGGATGAGTTACGGCTGACGAACCGTATCATGGCAGGCATCGCGCTTGAATATATGGAACGGATGGGAATCAAGAATACGCAGTTCTTCATCGCCCAGCATTTCGACAAGGAGCATCCGCACGTGCATATTGCTTTCAACCGCATAGACAACAACGGCAATACCATATCGGACAGGCACGAGCGTCTGCGCAGTACCCGCATCTGCAAGGAATTGACCTTGAAATACGGCTTGCATATGGCTGGCGGAAAGGACAATGTCAAACGCAACCGCCTGAAAGAGCCAGACAGGACGAAATATGCGCTTTACGACATCATCAAAATGGAAGTCGGCAGATGCGGCAACTGGAACGTGCTTATCGCCAACCTGAAACGGCAGGGAGTGGAAGTACATTTCAAGCATAAGGGGCAGACCAGCGAGGTACAGGGTGTTGTATTCTCCATGAATGGCTACCATTTCAACGGCTCCAAAGTGGACAGGCGTTTCAGTTATTCCAAGATTGACGCGGCTTTGCAGCACAACAGATGCAGGGAACGTATGGGAATAACAGCCGGAATATATGAAACGGCTACACCAAGCGCACCGTCCGGCACGGCACAAAGCGAGTTGTTCAACGGCTCTTGGGGATTGCTAAAAAGCAGTGGCTCATCTTATAACGCTGCTGATGCGGAAGCCAATCAGGAAATGGTGGATATACTTCGCAGAAGGAAGAAAGTTAAGCGCAAGAGAGGTGTTGGGTTCTAATATTCTGTACTAATCCAATTCTCACGACACTTGCGCTCTATATTCATTCGGAGTGTAACCTACCTCTTTCTTGAACAGTCGGGTAAAATGTTGCGGGTACTGAAAACCGAGATTATAGGCGATTTCATTAACGGTGTCGTCTGTAGATGCAAGTTCCGTCTTGGCTATTTCAATAGACTTGTCATGAATGAAATGCAGGGCGGTTGAACCTGTTTCTTTTTTCAATAAATCACTGAAATAGTTGGGCGAGAGGCAGAGCTTGTCTGCACAATACTGTACAGTGGGCAAGCCTATCCGTTTAGCAGCCCCATCATGGAAGTATTCGTCAAGCAACCGCTCAAATCTTGCGAGGATGTCTCGGTTTTGGTTGTCGCGTGTGATGAACTGGCGGTCATAGAAACGTGTGCAGTAATCAAGGAACGTCTTGATGCTGTCTGTGATGAGGTTCTTGCTGTGACGGTGTATCGGATGGTTCAATTCATATTGAATCTTGTGGAAGCAATCCATGATGATTTGCCGTTCTTCCACACTAAGGTGCAATGCCTCGTTTGTCTCGTAGGAAAAGAACGAATATTCACGCATTATCCGCCCGAGAGGTGTATTCCGCAGCAGGTCGGGATGGAACATAAGCAGGTAGCCATCTGGTTGGAACTGCATGCCGTCATCTTCCGCACCGAACACCTGTCCGGGCGCGATAAATATCAGTGTGCATAATTATTCCTAAGTCTGTGAAACCGGAACGCATGAAGCAGAATCTCGACATATTAGACTTCACCCTGTCGGCCGACGACATGGCACGGATAAAGACGCTGGATACCGACAAGCCTTTCTTACTCGGCTCGCACGAAGATCCAGAAATCGTAAAATGGTTCATGCAGTACAAAAACGCCTGAACATCAACAACCATATTTCGATAGCCGCTATCGACTATATTAAGAAGTTATTCGTATATGCCTTTATTGTAATCCGTCATGTACTGAGTAAATGTTTTGCCTGTTTGCTGTTTGAAGAAGCGCATGAGATGGCTCGGATCAGAGAAATTGAAATCATCCGCCATTTCACTGACAGTGCGGTTGGAGAATAGCAATTCGTTCTTCAGTTCCTCAAGCAGACGTTGTTTTATCAAATGGGTAGCTGATACTCCGAATTGGGCTTTTACTGAGTTATTGAGTGTGATGCGACTGACATGAAGCATGTCTGCATATTCCTGCACCCGCTGGTGGGTGCGGATATTCTGTTCCAACAAGTCCTTGAACCGAAAAGCGAAATTGTTTTTAGCAATTTCAGCGGGCAAGCAATAGGCGGCAGCGTATGTACGATTGATAATCAGCAAAAGATAATATAGTAAGGAAACAATGATATTGTACGTATCGGACACTGGATTCATCAGCTCATACTTAATCTTTCCGAGCAGCCGCATATATTCCTTCATTTCGTCATGTGTGGCATTGATGTAAGGCGGCGTATCTGTCTGGTAACAATACAAAAGGCGAAAAACGAAGAACTTGTCGGCGATAAAAGTACGCATGAAATCTTCGCGGAATATAAGGAACGTGTAATCCAACGCCGTCTCATCTACATGCCACTCTTGTTGCTGATGGGGTGAAAGCAGGAGAACCATGCCGTCGCGCAGTTCAATCTTGCGGAAGTTCAGTAGCAAATATCCGTTTGCCTTACGGAAAAAGTAGAAGCTGAAGAAGTCTGTCTTAAACCGCTTGTTTTCTGTCAGCACAAGTCCGATGTCCTTGTTTATGGCAGTATTGATGTAAAAATCCACGCCGCAGCGTGTCTTGTTGAACGGTACGCTGACCAGTCGATCAGGGTTGATTATCTCGTCCATATCCTTGTCGTTTTTGCAAAGATAATAATTTCATTTATCAAAATGGCATAATTACCGTTTTTTCAGGCATAGATGTTTCGCCGGATTCTTCCGAACTTTGCACCCGTAATCAATAACAAGACATATAGTCATGAAAAAGACATCTACAGTACAATTGGTGCGCAATGCCACCTTGAAAATCAGGTATGCGGGACACACCATGCTAATTGACCCCGTTTTAGCCGACAAAGGCACTTTGATATCGGCCCTCGGTGTGAATAAAACACCGAGGGTACACCTCACCATTCCTATTCAGGATATTATCGGAGGCGTGGACATGGTGCTCCTGACCCACAATCACATCGACCATTACGAGCCGAGTGTCCCCACACATTTGCCCAAAGAAATTCCTTTCTACGTTCAGCCCCAGGACGCGGACGCCATCAGAAACGACGGATTTACAAATGTGATACCCATCGAAGAAATAAAAACAATAGACGGCATATCCATTTACCGCACGACCGGACATCATGGTTTCGGGCAGATCGGGCAGATGATGGGACCTGTATCAGGTTATGTGCTAAAAGCCGAGGGCTTCCCGACCGTTTATATAATGGGTGACTGCCGATGGGAAGCATGTATCCGAGACACCGTGGAACGGTTCAATCCTGACTATATCGTGGTAAACTCCGGTGGTGCAATCTTTCCCGAATTTTCCAAAACGGACGGTCCTATCATCCCCGACGAGAACGAAGTGATGCAGATACTTGACGAATTGCCTTCGCATATCAAGCTGATAGCCGTACACATGGATGCCATCGACCATTGCCAGACCACCCGTGCAATTCTGCGCAATGAGGCAACGCATCACGAAGCCGACATGAGCCGGCTGATTATCCCGGAGGACGGAGAAACAGTTGTGTTATGAGTGTCTGCATTAAATCCCTGATAAAAAACATGAACATAGTGGTAGGGTGCACTATAGGATGCCCTTACTGCTATGCCCGTAACAACTGCCGCCGTTTCCACATTACCGACGACTTTTCCGTGCCTGAATACATGGAACGAAAACTGCGCATCATCGATACGTCCCGTCCTCATGTGTGGCTCATGACAGGAATGAGCGATTTCTCCGATTGGAAGCCTGAATGGAACGCAGAAATTTTCGAGCGGATCAGCAGCAATCCCCAGCACGCCTATATCTTTCTGACGAAGCGCCCTGACAAAATCAGTTTCTCCTCTGACGACGAGAACGTATGGATGGGCGTGACCGTCACGCGCAGTTCCGAGAAAAGGAGGATTGATGATTTGAAAAAGAATATCAAAGCACGACACTACCATGTCACGTTTGAACCTCTCTTCGATGATATCGGCGAGATTGATTTCGAGGGAATTGACTGGATTGTCATAGGCACAGAGACCGGAAACCGAAAAGGAAAGTCATATTCGCGCCCCGAATGGGTGCTTAGCATTGCAGAACAGGCAAAGGCTCATGGCATACCGGTGTTCATGAAAGAGGATTTGCTGCCGATTATGGGCGACGAAAGAATGATTCAGGAATTGCCGGAACAATTTACCAGACGAATACAATGGATATGGATACAATAAAGGAAATAGATGTAAAGAGTGTAATGACCAAATCCTCTCTGCCGGTGGGAGGATATTCGGTCAACCCTTATGTAGGGTGTCCCCACGCCTGCAGGTATTGCTACGCATCGTTCATGAAACGGTTCACCGGGCACACCGAGCCGTGGGGTACGTTTTTAGATGTAAAAAACTGGAAGCCGATAACGAATCCTCATAAATACGACGGTGAACGTGTTGTAATAGGGTCTGTGACGGACGGTTACAATCCGTATGAAGAAGAATTCCACCGTACCCGAAGGCTGCTCGAAGAGCTGCGAGGAAGCGATGCCGAGATTATGATATGCACAAAGTCCGATCTTGTCCTTCGCGATCTCGACCTGTTGAAGAGTTTTCCCAAAGTGACTGTGTCATGGTCTGTCAATACGCTCGACGAGCAGTTCTGCGCAGATATGGACAACGCCGTAAGCATTGAACGCCGTCTGAAAGCGATGCGTCAGACATACGAGGCAGGTATCCGCACCGTATGCTTCGTCTCGCCCATATTCCCCAGAATAACAGACGTGAAGGCAATAATAGAGGAGGTAAAAGATTATGCTGATTTAATCTGGCTTGAAAACCTGAATTTACGCGGGCAGTTCAAAGGCGGGATAATGACGTATATCCGTGAGAAGTATCCTGACCTCATACCGCTTTACGAGGGAATTTACAATAAAAAAAGGCTTGAATACTGGCAGGCATTGGAGCAGGACATTTCAAATTACGCCAAGGAGCAGGGCTTCCCGTATCGTATAAACGATCTGCCATACGGACGCTCGGAAAAAGGCAAACCTGTCATCGTAAACTACTTCTACCACGAAAAAATACGATTGACAAAATGAGGCTATGCCGGACTGATGCAGAAAAGTTGTAGCGCGGATAAAAGCACCATGTATGTGGATAATATCCGGCAATCTTCCGAGCGTATGCGGGAGATGCTCAACACGCTGCTGGATTTCTTCCGTCTGGACAACGGCAAGGAGCAACCCAACCTTTCCCCTTGCAGGATTTCCGCAATCACGCATATTCTTGAAACGGAGTTCATGCCCATTGCCATGAACAAGGGGCTGACTTTGATAGTGGAGAGCCACACCGATGCGGTGGTTTTGACCGACAAGGAACGTATCCTGCAAATCGGCAACAACTTGTTGTCAAACGCCATCAAGTTCACGGATAACGGTAGTGTATCATTGGCAGCGGATTATGATAACGGTTTGCTGAAACTTATCGTTGAAGATACCGGTACGGGCATGACCGAAGATGAGCAACAACGAGTATTCGGTGCATTTGAACGTCTTTCAAATGCCGCCGCAAAAGACGGCTTCGGATTAGGATTGTCCATCGTGCAGCGTATTGTGGCGATGCTCGGTGGAACTATACGCTTGGAAAGCGAGAAAGGCAAAGGGAGCCGCTTCACGGTGGAAATTCCCATGCAGACAGCCGAGGAACTGCCGGAACAGACAATTCAAGCGCAAATGCGCCATAATCATATCTGCCATGATGTGATTGCCATCGACAATGACGAGGTACTTCTCCTTATGTTGAAAGAAATGTATGCCCATGAAGGGATGCACTGCGATACCTGTACCAATGTTTCGGTACTGATGGAGCTGATACGAAAAAAGGAATACAGCCTGCTTCTGACGGATCTGAATATGCCTGAGATAAGCGGTTTTGAACTGCTGGAACTGTTGCGCTCATCCAATGTAGGCAACTCGAAGAGTATTCCCATAGTCGTGACAACCGCTTCGGGCAGTTGCAGCAAGGAGGAACTTATAGGGCGTGGATTTGCCGGATGCCTGTTCAAGCCGTTCTCCATATCCGAACTGATGGAGATTACGGATAAATGCGCATTAAGCAGCATATTGGATGAAAAGCCGGATTTTTCCACTCTGCTATCTTATGGCAATGAATCCGTCATGCTGGACAAACTGATAGCGGAAACCGAAAAGGAAATGCAGGCGGTCAAGGATGCAGAACAGCGTAAAGACCTCCAAGAACTGGACACACTTACACACCATCTGCGAAGTTCATGGCAGATTCTCCGTGCCGACCAGCCATTGAGGGAACTTTACGCCCAACTTCATGGAAGTGCCACTCCAGATGACGAAGCGATATGCAAAGCGGTGACCGGCTGTGCTGGATAAAGGTGCTGAAATTATCCGGCAGGCAAAAGAAGAAAGGAAAAATACGAAAATGGATAAAACAAGAATCATCGTGGTGGAGGACAATATCGTGTATTGCGAGTTTGTCTGCAACCTGCTGGCACGGGAAGGATTCCGTACCGTGCAGGCTTACCACCTCTCGACCGCGAAGAAACTTCTGCAACAAGCCTCAGACGGGGACATCGTGGTTTCTGACCTACGACTACCCGACGGTGACGGCATCGGCCTATTACGATGGATGCGCAAGGAAGGCATGACACAACCGTTAATCATCATGACCAACTATGCCGAAGTGCATACGGCAGTCGAAAGTATGAAACTCGGCTCGCTGGACTATATCCCCAAGCAGCTTGTGGAGGATAAACTTATGCCTCTGCTTCATACCATCCTGAAAGAACGGAGTATCGGACGAAATCGTATGCCCGTTTTTGCCCGTGACAGTTCCGCCTTTCAGAAAATCATGCAACAGATAAGATTAGTTGCCCCTACTGATATGAGCGTGCTGATATTCGGAGAGAACGGCACGGGCAAGGAGCATATCGCCCACCATCTGCATGATAAGAGCAAAAGGGCAGGGAAACCGTTTGTGCCTGTGGGCTGCGGTTCACTCTCCAAAGACCTTGCGCCCTCGGCATTCTTCGGACATGTCAAAGGCGCGTTTACGGGTGCGGACAGCACAAAGAAAGGATACTTCAATGAGGCAGAGGGTGGCACATTGTTCTTGGATGAGGTAGGCAATCTCGCATTGGAAACCCAGCAGATGTTACTCCGTGCCATACAGGAACGGAGATACCGCCCTATAGGTGACAAGACGGACAAGAGCTTCAATGTCCGCATCATCGCCGCCACCAACGAGGATCTGGAGAAAGCGGTCATTGAAAAACGTTTCCGACAGGATTTGCTGTACCGTTTGCACGACTTCGAGATAACTGTTCCGCCCTTGCGTGACTGTCAGGAGGACATCATGCCGTTGGCGGAGTTCTTCCGTGAGATTGCCAACAATGAATTGGAATGTAGCGTGACTGGGTTCGATGCGGAAGCCCGTAAGACATTGCTGACCCATCCGTGGCCAGGTAATGTCCGTGAGCTTCGGCAGAAGATAATGGGCGCGGTGTTGCAGGCACAGACGGGAGTTGTCATGAAAGAGCATCTGGAACTTGCCGTAACGAAACCGACCTCACCTGTCAGCTTCGCCTTGCGAAACGATGCGGAGGACAAGGAACGCATCTTACGCGCGTTGAAGCAGGCAAACGGAAACCGCAAGGTTGCCGCCGAATTGCTCGGAATCGGACGTACAACGCTGTATAGCAAGTTGGAAGAGTATGGATTAAAGTATAAATTTCAGCAATCATAGCCCGCAACTTGCCGAAAATAGAAGTAACGGTTAAACCGGATTATTCAGCGAAGATAAAAAACGTCCTGTGATAAAAATCATGGGACATTTTGATGTGTATCCGATTTTTATTGCTACTTTTGTACCAAGACGAGAGACATTGACAGCAACTCACAGCAGAACGTAGAAATAGACAGGGTTGCCAAATCATTACCTCATTTTTACCTTATCCTCAGAACTGCTTGCTAATAAAGTGGTTATAAAAATCTTCCAAAATTA
>OLSX01001584.1_pt1 | contig 21486 bp, 10 predicted proteins | sample 1673141 | NCBI WGS metagenome assembly OLSX01 (sample SAMEA3136759, study PRJEB25190) | human gut metagenome | biome: human gut; feature: human-associated habitat; material: faeces | place: Austria | collected 2013
GCGGCTTTTCCCATATCAATGCTTTCTAGCTTACTACAATTATAAAATAGTCCTCTTGCTGCACTTTCATAATACTTTTCTTCGAGATAGAAACTCTTCTGCTCGGTGTTAATTATTTGGGTCAAAGAGTTAGGTAATTTGATACTTACTAAACTATTGCAATTAGCAAATGTACCATAATAGAGTTCCTTTAGTCCTTCAGGTAGGCTAATTGAAGTAATGCCAGTTTCGCGGAAACTGTTGTCTCCAATATAAGATAGAGTGGTAGGTAGCGTTACAGTTTTTAAACTGGAGCAACGAGCAAAAGCTGCACTTTGAATACCTTTTACGCCTGAAGGGATGGAGATGCTTTTCAATGATCGACAACCATAGAATGTAGAAGTAAGAATGGAGTCTATGGCAGTGGGCAGAGTAATATTTTGCAAAGTATCGCAACTAAAGAATGCCTTTTTGCCAATCTTTTTGATAGAATTGGGTAGGGTTACAGTTAATAAACTGTCGCAATTGGCAAATGCACCTTCACTGATGGCTTCCGGTGCTGCTCCTTCTGCAAAAAGTATATTCTTAACACCGGTATTGCTGAAGCCGCCGATTGTTTTCATACTGGGTGGGAAAGTTACGGTCTTTAGCAGGTTACAACCAGAGAAAGAATTATTATTGAGGCTAACAACACCATCACTTAAGATAACTTCTGTCAATCCATTGTTTCGAAATGCTCCTTCATTGATAGTCTGTACGCCACCAGGGATTGTTACCTTTCCTAACGAACTACATCCATCGAATGCATAATCTTGTATGGTCATGAGACCGCTGGGAAGAACAATATCTTTCAACTTTTTGCAGTTCTGGAATGTATAGGAGTAGATATCCGTTACGTTAGGAGGGAAGTTGAGGCTTTCTAAGTCCTTACAGTTTTGAAACGCATACGCCTTGATTTCTGTTAGACTTTGAGGTAGTTGGACTTTCTTTAAAGCTGTATTAGCAAAAGTATAAATACTTAATAATACAAGTTTATTGGGTAGAGTGATTTCGCTCAATGCGGTACAGTTTTGGAAGGCACAGTTTCCGATTGTTCCTGTTTCTGTAGAAAGAATGACCTTATTTAATGCGGTACATCCATAAAAAGCGTATCCATTAATATCTGTAACAGTGTTTGGAATTGTAATAGATGCTAATGCGGTACAATTCATAAAACAACGTGTAGGGATTTTGTTTAACTGATTAGGTAAAGTGACGGATGTTAGTGAGGTACATCCGGTAAAGCATCCATCTTGATAGTCTGCTCCCCAACTAACTTCTCTACCGTCAGGTAATGATGTCACCCCATTAGGTATAACTAAAGATTTTAATCCGCTACATCCTACAAAACTTCCAGTTTGTGTCAATCCATCAGGTAGTTTTAAAGCAGTTAGTCCTGAACAATAACTGAGCGCACTGTTAAGCCGTAATATGCTACTTGGCAGATTAATTGTTTTTATCCCTGTACAACCATAAAACATATTGGGAGCAAGGCGTCTGATTCCATCGTTCAAAGTAACGTTAGTTAGTTTTGTACATTCCCAAAAAGTAAAACCAAAGGAGCTAGAACTTCCGTTATAGTTGTTGTCATTGTTGAAATGTTCATCTCTGAGATTATACAAAGTCAGTTTCTTTGCAGTTCCTAAGCTTGAAGGAATTGATACTGTAGCCAATTCCTGACACTTATTAAATGTATAAGACCCCATAGCCTCTACACCTTCAGGAATACTGATTGAGGTTAGTTTGATGCAATAGCTGAATGCTTTAGGACCTATCCATAACAACGTAGACGGAAGTTCTATTTCTTGCAGGTTGACGCAACGAGCAAATGAAGAACAGCCGGGATACTGGGTATCATCATCACTGCTGGCATCGCTTTTTTTAGGGTCACCACTTACTTGTGTCTTTTCCTCATTCCACGGATTATCCTTACTCCATGTACCAATAGACCATACTGTCTTTGGCAACACTACTTTTGTCAGTGCCGTCATCCCATAGAACATATAATCTCCGATTACATCATTCTGTGTATAGTTAGCTGTTGAGCCTGTGCCACGATAGCTCGTCACTTTATCTTCTACAATATTAGCCTCCTTCAGGTTCAGTATTTTCAGTGTACCTGCCAGTGCGCGTATTGTTAGTATATCCGCTCCGTTCAGCGGGCCATTGATAATCAGTTCGTTTATTTTAGCCCGGTCTGCTTCGCTTGCCGGGAGTTTGCTGGAAAGCGTTCCAGCTTGTGTCAAAGTCACGCTTGTCTGTGCATTGATGCTCAAGATGCTTACCAGCACCATGCATACACTTACATAGAAATGTTTCAGCTTCATAGTAGTATATTTTTTATTATTATTTTTCATTGGAAGTTTATTTATTACTGCGGGTGTCTGTTCCCGGTGTCGGGTTATCACCCTCTCCAGGATTAGGCTTATCCGCATCTTCGGTGGTGAAAGTAGTGTATCCTCCATAGCTGATGCCCTTGGCATTGATGGCGTATGCACGCACACGATAGCGGGTCTTGCCTGTCAGACCGGTCAGTTTGTGGCGCATGGACATACTTCCGGAAGTAACAGTAATCTTCTTTCCGTTTTCGGTAGTGAGTTCTGTTCCGTCATCCACCATCCAAAGGAACCCTTTCTCGGTAATGGTCAGTTTGCCATCGCTTTCAATGTTGGCGCTAAGCCAGGCTGTTGTTGCATATACTTCCGAGACGTTTATATAGCCTACCGAAGGTTTCTTGGTTCCGTCATCATCTCCCGGAGCGGGATTATCATCTTCACCCGGAGGCAATTTAGCTGTATTGAAGTTGTTATGACCGACGGTAGTTTCTCCGTTCTTATTGGTCACATACCCATACACATAATATCCGCTGTTTTCCGTCAATCCGGTAATTGTTCCTGTTACCGTATTTCCTGTAAGGGTACCCGGTGCGTTGGTATATTCGCTTTCACCGGATTTTCTCCATTTGAAACCTTGTGCCGTCAACTCTGCACCTCCGGTATTAGTGACCTCAAAGGAGAAACTAAGGCTGTGCGCCTCACTCTTAGTACATATTAACTCTCCCAATGTGGCTCTACTACTGCTACCCGTCTCGAAGGAGAGTGCCTGGCTGTATCCTGTTCCCACATTATTAGTAGCGTACGCGCGTATATTATATAAAGTCTTATAGCTTAATCCTGTTAGTTGCGCAGTGAAAGCCTCTTTAGTGTCTTTCGATACAAACTTCAGCGAGTAACCGTCATCTACACTTGGATTGCTGCCGGTAGAAACCACGAATCCACGTTCTTTAATCGTTTCTCCGTCACCGCCTAAGTTGGCAATGTTGGCACTGGCCTGCGCATTATCATCTTTGATATTAATCACATTCAGACCATTTAGTGTAGGTTCCGTATGTTTTGTTGTGGTAAACTGCTCTACGGTGCTATACCCTGTGCCTTTGGCGTTAGTAGCAAATGCGCGGACGTAGTAGGTGACACCACCCTGCAAATCGCCAAGGTTGACGAGAATATTATTGTCAGCTTCCGTAGATATCGCTTTGGTATCCTCCAGAGTCGGCTTGGAATTTGTGCTGCTGTAGCAGACCCCTTTTTCCGTTACTTCCAGTCCGCCATTAGTTGAAATGGTAGCTTTCACTTTGGCACCATTCTCCGTCAGGTCGTAGACTCTGGGTTGTGCCACGGTAGGTGCGAATGTAGTTTCTGTATTGAACTGAATGTCACCGCTGTAGAATGTACCGTCACGGGTGATCGCATAGGCACGGGCATGGTAAGTATCTCCTTCTGTCAGTCCGGTGATGGTGGCTGTTACTTTCTGCTCGGTGCTGCTGTCCGTAACTTTACCTCCCTCTACAGTGGGGTTGGGATCTTTGCCGTAGCAGATACCCTTCTCCTTAATAACACTTTCTGTTTCGTAGGCCATTAGGGCTGTGATAGTAGCGGTAGAAGATGTCAGAGCAGTAACAGTGGCTTGTGTCAGCGATACTACCTGCTCTTTATCTGTGGTAAATTCTACGGTCGAACTGTAGCCTATGCCTTTTTCATTCTTGGCATATGCACGCATGTAATATTTGGTACTGGCTGTCAGCCCTGTTAGCGTAGCGGAGAAACGTTGTGCTCCATCCATAGCCTGTACCTTCTGGCTGCTTTCGACGGTGGGCTGACGGCTTTCGGTACTATAGCAAAAACCGTATTCTTCCACTGTGAAGCCGTGATCCTGAGTTACGGCACCCAGGCAAACTGCTTCATAAGCAACCGCTTCTACCGGTTTATTGGCAAGGCTACCGGTTCCATTCGCTATGACCATCGGAATCTTTTGTTGAGTGGTGGTGAACTTTACCGATTCACCGTAGCCTGTTCCTGCATCATTGGTGGCGTAAGGGCGTACAATATAGGTGGTGTTTGCCACCAGATCTGTCAGTTCTACGGTGAAATCATCACCGAATGGCAGCTTGATATTGTCGTCGAGGGTAGGTTCAGCGGCATTTTCAATATAAATGGCATAAGCGAAGCCTCGTACTGTAGGCTCGTAACCACCATTGTCTGTAATACTGGCAGAGAGGGTGGCACTGTACTCGGTAACGTTAGTGGCCTCGGCGATGCTTAGTGAAGGCGGAATAGCGTCTTCAGTACTGAAACTGCTGCTCTTTCCTTTGATGACGGACTTACCGCTACGAGCAAAGATGCAGTAATAATACTTTTCTCCGGGCTTCAGTCCTTGGACTGTGGCAGTATAGTTGTTGCCGTCTCCCGGGGTAGCGTTGACTTCTTGTGCGTTGCTCAAGCTGGCTGATGTGGAATAAAGGAAGCCTATTTTCAGTTCTCCGGTACTACCGGGATGCTTCATCACCGTTCCTTGGAAAGTAGCTCCAAAACGGCTCAAGCCCGTAACACTGTTGGTAGTCAGTGTCGGTGAATAAACTGAAGGCTCTTTGTCTTCTTCACAGCCCATCATGAACGGCAACAAGAACAATAGCATACATACATGTCTAATGACGTGCGCATGCTTAAATGCGTATTGTTGACCCATAAATTAAGTGTGTAAAATGTTGTTTAATAATCTCCGTTACAAATATATATATAATTTCTGTCCCGTTATTCTTTTTTTATTCCAATAATTAAAAGATGTTAGTAAAATATTTTGTTTGTAACGGAAAACCGTGACAAAAGAATTGCTGTCCTGCTATTTTATTGCATGTTCACCACAGAGTAGCACAGAATCAGAAGTGGCTCAAATCTATCAGTCCGAAGTTCGGGTCTTTTTCCGGTTGCCATGTGCGGACGTGGATCACCGGTTCTTTAGGGTTGTTCAGGTCTACCATCAGGAACAAATACCCTGTATCACCGTAGCTGGACGAGAAATAATCCTGCTTGATTTGGATACCGTAAATTTCACCTCCTACACCCGACTTGCGAACTTGGTTGTCGGCAAAGCGGAGGTTGATGAATTCTGAGCTACGGAAGATGTGCTGTAATTTCTTCATGTATTCCGACTTTGTCTGACGGGTGTATTTTACAGCTTGCTTGCTCATGGCCTGTCCTTCGTTGCTGGCAGTGTGTTTCAGTACTGAACCGGTGATAATCAGGGCATCATCAGAGAAAATACTGTTGATATAATCGTAGCGCTTCAAAGCATAAGCCGTCTTATAACTTTCAAGGAAGTTGATAAGTACGTTGCGTACGGTATCATTCCAGGATGTTTGGTTCATGATATCGTCTACGGCAGGTTTGTTGAGGCCGAAGGAGAGGCAATCTATCTTACCTTCTTTGTTCAGGGTGAACACTACATCTTCTACAAACGTGCGTTGGTTGCTGAACTTGAAACTCATGGGAAGACTGCGGCAAGTTACTTCCCCATTGCACTCTAAGAATCTGAATTCCGGTTCGTTGATGATCTTGCCTTGTCCGTATTTGATGAGGCGGTTGAACATTTCATATCCGCTTTCGGTACATAAGGATTGGATATCGGTGAAATTGCGCGTACGAATAGCTTTTTCTACTTTCTTCATGGTATCGTCGTAGGCAGCGGATTCCATGGTGGACAAATAATGCATACCGCTGTTTGTGGTGGTGGCACTGTCTGATTCTGCCATTAAGACTTCTTCGGTCTTTTCTTCACCAGGTTTCGGCTCCTCCCCTTCCAGTTTCAAGGCGCAGTTGCGCATGGCTATGGGGTTGACGGTTCCCATCACTTCTGACAGTTCGTTGTCGATATTGGCTTCACCTTCAAACATATACTCGGTGCGTAGTTGCAGATTGCGGGCATTGGCAAGCACAGGAAGTTCCACGATGCCTGTACCGTCTTTGGCTGAGAATATATTGGACCAGTCGCGACCGTCGAAATACGTGTAATCGTAGTTGCGGGCGGGCTGTCCTTTGTAAAGTACCTTGAGATTGATCGTCTTCAGATCACCGTCCAGATGGGTGCTTTCCATACTTATTTTCAGATTGGAGAAGATCTCGTTCATCTGTTTGGGAATCCAAGTGGTGAGCAAGAGGTCTTTGCCGTTCTCATCTTTCATGGTGAGGAAGTTGCCGTCGGGGTAGCTCTGGAGTAGGACGAGCGCCCAGTAGTAATAACGCAGGGCATCGGCCACCTGGGCTTTCTTTTCGGCACGGACGGCTTCTTGGGCAAAGTCCAGTATCTTTGTCTTCCGTCCGTCGAAGATGCGTTGTATTTCGGCTACTTTGATATAGCGCATGACGACGGCTTCCGGTTCGTTTTGTATCACGATACGGCGGGGTATTGTTCAGTGTGGCACGCGAGTAGGTGTTGATGACGGACTTGAATGTCTCGTCCACAGTTGCTTGATCATCCTTCATTCCGCCTTCGGTCAGTTGCTCGAACTTGGAAGATACGTTTGTGGAGATCTGGCTGATGAGTGCTGCAAGTGCTTCATTATCGGCTTTCTTCAAGGTAGCCGCGTTTCCCGTACCCCAGATGTAGTCTTTGCTGGTTTGTATTTCTTCAATGGATTGTCCTTTTGCGGCAAGGACAATAAATAAGAATGTAACGATGATAAATGCGCTCCTTTTCATGTTGTTGCTTTTCATGTTGTTTCAATTCTTTGCAAAAGTAGAAACTTTTTTCTATAAAGCGGCATTTCAGTAAGTTATTTTTTATGCCTGTCAAAGGATGCTTGTAATTGTATTCTCTAATTGCATTCGATCCATACCCGAGCCGTACCTGCTCCGTACCTTCTTCGGTCAGAGGTACCTTTATACGGAGAAACTACGGAGTTGATACGGAGCAGATACGGCTCAGATACGGCCCGGATGGATTTAGAAAGTGTTTAGGAGTTATGCGGGTGAATGAAGTATGGGGGTGATATCGTCGAATATACGGAACAGTTCCTCTTTGGTCTCCGCCCTCAGCATGGCAATACGCGTCTCCCGGAAGTTTGGTATTCCTTTAAATAGCGGGCTTGCTGCCAAATGGCGACGTACATGCAGAATACCCCTTCTTTCATCCAGCAGATTGACGCTGTCCACTACCTCCTGGCGTAATACACTCAGTTTCCATTCGGCACTCAGCAGTGGCAACTCCTCGCCTGTTTCCAGATAATGCCTCACCTCCTTGAATATCCACGGGCGGCCAAAGCTGGCACGACCTATCATGATGGCATCCACTCCATAAAGATCGAAACACTCCTTTGCCCTTTGGGGACTGGTGATATCGCCGTTGCCAATGATGGGAATATGCATACGCGGATTTTTCTTTACTTCACCGATAAGTGTCCAGTCAGCCTCACCGGTATACATTTGTGCACGGGTACGGCCGTGTATGGTGAGTGCGGCAATGCCACAATCCTGTAATTGCTCTGCCAGCTCCACGATAATCTTGTTGTTCGCATCCCAGCCCAGGCGGGTTTTTACGGTAACCGGTATCTTTACGGCATCTACCACGGCACGGGTAATCTCCAGCATCTTGGGAATATTCTGCAACATACCTGCGCCGGCTCCCTTGCCCGCTACGCGCTTCACGGGGCAGCCGAAGTTAATATCGAGAATATCCGGACGCGCCTCCTCTACGATGCGGGCGGCTTCCACCATGGTTTCGGTATCTTTGCCGTATATCTGTATGGCTACCGGCCGTTCCTCATCACTGATATTCAGCTTCTGTTCGGTCTTGCTGACGGAGCGTATCAGGGCATCGGCAGATACGAATTCCGTGTACACCATGTCGGCACCGAACTTCTTGCACATCAACCGGAATGCAGGGTCGGTGACGTCTTCCATCGGAGCTAAAAATATGGGGCGTTCGCCCAAGTCTATGTGGCCTATCTTCATGAATCGATTGAACTAAATGATTATTTCGCTGCAAAAATACGGAAAAAAGCCTACCTTTGTATCATTCATTTATTTAACTAATATGGAATTATGAAAAAAGGTTTGGTTTTAGTTGTGATGTGTGTAGCAATGTTGTTTGCTGCCGCACCTTCGGCTTCGGCACAAGCACCGAGTGATGAGTACAAGGCTACATTGGAAAAAATGCTGGAACTATCCGGTTCTATGGCGTCGGCAAAGGCTATGGTGCCACAGATGATTTCTATGTTGAAACAACAATCATCGGCATCGGTTTCTTTTTGGGATGGCTTTCAGAAGAAATGGGAAGGAAAGTTTGGCAGTAAGCTGGCGGAACTTTACGCTCCTGTTTATCAGAAATATCTGACACTGGATGATTTGAAGAAAATTGTTGCTTTCTATGAATCGCCTGTAGGAAAGAAACTGGGCGCTTCTACTCCTGCCATGATGGCTGAGGGCATGCAAATAGGACAAAAGTTGGGAATGGAGATTGCCACTGAACTTCAACAGGAATTGCAGGCACAGGGAAAATAGTTACAAGTTACGAACTACAAGCTACAAGGGGCTACGCTATACTCCGAAAGGTACTCGTAGCTTGTAACTCGTAGCTTATTAAATATATGATTTTATGGATTTAAAGGACTTTGAAATCATGGCCCCTGTCGGCTCGCGCGAATCACTTGCGGCGGCCATCCAGGCAGGTGCCGATTCCATCTATTTCGGTATTGAAAACCTGAATATGCGGGCCCGTTCGGCTAATACATTCACTATTGAAGACCTTCGGGAAATAGCGCAGACGTGCGATGAGCACGATATGAAGAGTTATCTTACCGTTAACACTATTATTTACGATCAGGATCTGGCATTGATGCGCACCATCGTAGATGCGGCCAAGTCGGCGGGTATCTCTGCGGTGATTGCGGCGGACGTAGCTGTGATGAGCTATGCGCGGCAGATCGGTCAGGAGGTACATCTCAGTACGCAACTGAATATCTCGAATGTGGAGGCCCTGCGCTTCTACGCACAATTTGCCGATGTTGTGGTACTGGCACGCGAGTTGAATCTGGAACAGGTAGCGGAGATTTATCGTCATATCTGCGAGGAGAATATCTGTGGTCCCGGCGGAAAGCCTATTCGTATCGAAATGTTCTGTCACGGTGCTCTCTGTATGGCAGTGTCGGGAAAATGCTATCTTTCTCTGCACGAGATGAACCACTCTGCCAACCGGGGTGCCTGCATGCAGGTGTGCCGTCGCTCTTACACGGTGCGTGATAAGGAGACGGATGTGGAACTGGATATTGATAACGAATATATCATGTCTCCCAAAGACTTGAAGACCATCCATTTTATGAATAAAATGCTGGATGCAGGCGTACGCGTGTTCAAGATAGAAGGACGCGCCCGTGGTCCGGAGTATGTACGCACGGTGGCGGAATGTTACAAAGAAGCCATCCGTTCTTACCTGGACGGCACCTTTACCGATGAAAAGATAGCCGCGTGGGATGAACGTCTGAAGACTGTATTCAACCGTGGCTTCTGGGATGGGTATTATCTCGGACAACGCCTCGGCGAGTGGACGAAGAACTACGGATCGGCCGCTACGGAACGGAAAATATATGTAGGTAAGGGTATCAGATACTTTTCTAATATCGGTGTTGCCGAGTTCCTGGTAGAAGCTGCAGAACTGAATGTGGGAGACAAGTTGCTGATTACAGGTCCCACTACAGGAGCAGTATTCACTACGCTTGATGAAGCCCGTGTAGACCTGAAACCGGTGCAAACCGTGAAGAAAGGACAGCATTTCTCGATGAAAGCGGACAAAATACGTCCCAGTGACAAACTCTATAAGCTGGTTTCTACAGAAGAACTGAAGAAGTTCAAGGGACTGGATATTGAGAAAACACGTGGATGATACACTTTTGATACAGTTATATTGAATATGGAAAAGTATATCTATGAGTTAGAGATGAAGGTGCGCGATTACGAGTGTGATCTGCAAGGCATCGTGAATAATGCAAATTACCAGCACTATTTGGAGCATACCCGTCATGAGTTTCTGCTATCTACCGGTGTCAGTTTTGCGGGATTGCACGAACAGGGAGTCGATCCCGTAGTGGCACGTATCAACATGGCGTTTAAAACTCCTCTGAAGAGCGGTGATGAGTTTATTTCCAAACTCTATATGAAGAAAGAAGGCATCAAGTATGTTTTCTATCAGGATATTTTTCGGAAGAGTGATGATAAAGTAGTCATAAAAGCAACAGTCGAAACGGTGTGTCTGGTGAATGGACGACTGAGTGACAGTAAGCTTTTTGATGAGATATTTGAGGCATACCTCTAATGTTTTCACCACAGATTACACAGATTAACACAGATCAAGAAGAATAATCTGTGTTACTCTGTGGTGAATTGAATTTGTACAACCATGAACAACGACGAACGAATTTGCAGTATAGCCCTCACGCTTTGCCCCGGTATAGGACATATCGGGGCAAAGCGTTTAATAGACGGTATAGGAAGTGCCGCCGGAGTCTTTTCTCAACGTAAAGAACTGCCTGAATTGCTACCCGGTGTGAGTCCTACTATAGTTACTGCCCTCGATAATCCTGCCGCTTTCCTGCATGCCGAACACGAAATGGAGTTCGTGGAGAAGAATCGCCTCACTTGTCTGACTCTCAAAGATGAAGCTTATCCGTCTCGTTTGCGCGAATGTGAAGACGCTCCGATAGCCCTCTTCTTCAAAGGGCATACCGATTTCAATTGTCTTCGTGTCATCAATATGGTCGGTACTCGCAATGCCACAGAGTATGGCAAGCAATTCTGTGTAGATTTCCTGCGTGATCTTTCCTCTCATTATCCTGATGTGCTGGTAGTCAGCGGTCTGGCTTATGGCATTGATATCCATGCCCATCGCGCTGCCCTGGCCAACAACCTTTCCACCGTGGCTGTCCTTGCTCACGGACTGGACCGTATCTATCCTTATGTTCACCGTAAAACTGCCATTGATATGCTGGACAACGGTGGACTCCTTACCGAATTCCTCACCGAAACCAATCCCGACCGGCATAACTTTGTCAGTCGTAACCGTATTGTGGCAGGTATGACTGACGCAACCATCGTTGTGGAGTCTGCCTCTAAAGGTGGTTCGCTGATTACGGCAGACCTTGCTATAGACTATCATCGAGATTGTTTCGCCGTTCCTGGTCGTACAACTGATTCCTTGTCTATGGGCTGTAACCAGTTGATACGTGATAATAAAGCTGCTCTCATCCAGTCTGCCGATGACTTTATGCTGGCGATGGGTTGGACTACGGAAGAGGGATCCGCTAAACATGAAGGCATTCAACGCAGTCTCTTTCTTGAATTGACGGAGGAAGAAGAACTTGTGGTCGGCATCCTTACACGTTTGGGCGACCTGCATATCAACGTATTGGTAGTGGAATCCAATATTCCGGTGAATCGTATGACAGCTCTGCTTTTTGAACTGGAAATGAAAGGCGTGGTGCGGGCATTGGTGGGTGGGGTCTATCATTTATTAACATAAGCCATCCCTTGGAATGATATTTTTTCATATCTTTGTTCCCACAACCAGTCATAATGCTATGAAGTACCTGTTCTTTTTTATACTTCTGTTTATTGGAGAACTGTCCGTAAGCGCACAGCACATGTTCTCCAGGCAATTTCCATTCTTCAACCAACTCTCTTCCAATGAGATTTTCAGTATTCATCAGGATAGGGAAGGATACTTCTGGATAGGTACCACGAATGGTCTGGCACGTTATGACGGCTATCAGTTAAATACATTCCGTACAGACTATAAAAATCAGAATCTGCTGACTGACAATGGAATTACTGCTATTAATGACAATGATCTGTATGTATGGATTGGTACGTGGAAAGGGCTGAACCTGTATAATAAGCAGACCTGTCAGATTACTCCTTTCTCAGATGTACGGCTCCTGGATAAGGTGGTGGATGCTATAACAGTCGACAAGGATGGGAATGTTTGGATAAGCGCGGGTGGAATGATATACCGATGCGATTCTACCGCGCATATTATAAAGGAGTATGAAGTTGGAAATCTTCAGGAGGGATATGCAATCAGCAATATCTACGCAGACCAGCAAAAGCAACTTTGGGCAGTGGGATCACGAGGTATATTCAGATATGAGCCCGAAACTGATTCTTTTTTCCGTTATCCGCCATTGGGTAACGGACATACCGCATATATTATGCATCAGGATAATTCCGGTAATTACTGGATCGGTACATGGGGGGAAGGTTTATGGCAATTCTTTCCCTATGCACAGAAAGGAGGACACTATAAGAAACATAATATAGCTGCTTCGAACAATAAAGAAACCGGCATTGAATCCATTCTTTTCAGTATAGAGCAGGATGATACGTTTGGTTATCTCTGGATGCTTTCGTATGCCGGGCTCCATGCGTTTAAATACACAGATGCGGGAACACTGGAAAAGGTGGATATCAACCATCTGGTTGATACGCACATGATGTACACCCGGATATGCAAGGACAGGGAGGGTAATCTGTGGTTGCCTTCGTATGATATGGCGTACACTATCTTTTTCGATAATTCGAACATAGACAATTACCTTCTTCCTCAACTGAAGGAAGAGATGGGATGGGATGCCAATGTTATGAATCTTTGTCAGGGAAGTGATAGTACTATGTGGTTCAGGCAGGACAGATACGAATTGTGTATGTACGATTATTCACGGGATACATTTGCTGGTACAGGTGTGGGTGAGATTAATGCCATTATCAGATCTCTTCATAAACCCGGTGTCTGGGTTAATTCAAGTCGGACTCCTCATGTAATGAGATTGACACAACGGAACATGAAGGTGCAGATAGAAGAAGACATCAATATAGGAGGAGTTACAGGGCTGCTTGAGGATAAAGTTGGTAATCTGTGGATATCCAGATGGACGGATATAAATGTGAAACGTCCTGATAAAGATGACTTGGTAGCTTCGGGTAATGACGTTCCGGTAATGACTTCCCTGTTCAATGATGTAAAGGGAGAAGTTTTAGGGTTGTCTCACGAGAGCAAAATCTATCGGCTGAGTTGTGCCGACGGGCGGATTACCTGTGAATTAAAAGGCAGTGTTTCTTCTCTTCTGGAAAAGGAAGAAGTGAACAGTGTCTGCATTGACCGGGAAGGACGGTTGTGGCTGAACACTACTTTGGGAAGAATACTGCGGTCTGACGAAACGATGCATAAGTTTGAAAATGTATCACTGGATAATGAGATAGATGACTGTACTGTATTAGGATTACTTTCCGATAAGAACAGTGTGTGGATTATCACCAATAAGAAAGTACTTCAATATAATATTGATTCGCAGACTTTTCAGCACTATTCTACTGCTGATGATAATATTATGGTAGATGTTTTCAGGTATAAGGCTATCAGCCTGGACGGTTGGGGCGGGCTCTATGTGGGCGGACACCGTGGATTCATACATATTCGTCCCGTTAATGCATCGGTGGTGAACAGGGCTCCTACGAGCTTGCATATCACAGATGTCAAAGTTGAAGACAAAAGTATCTTCTTCGGCAATGCGGAAGCCTCGGGAGAGAATACGATACATAAGATTTTCCTTGGTCCGGATGATCGGAATATTGAGATTTTCTTTTCTTCGCTTTTGTATTCGTTGAATGCGGGATGTCGCATAGCGTATCAGTTGGAGGGGGTGGATCATTATTGGATCTATTCGGATAATAACAGAAATTCCGCCTTCTATAACCACCTGCCGAAGGGAACGTATAAACTCCGTTTGAAGTTGGAATATGAGCGGGGTAAGTGGACTGAAGGCGAAGTATTGCTGACCATTGTGAAAGAGCCTGCCTTCTATGAAACCTGGTTTGCATATCTTGTTTATGTCATTTTCATCGGATTGTGCTTTTATGTGGTAATCCGGCTTTATATGCGTCGTATTAAACTGAAGAGTGAAGTGAGATTGCAGGAAGAACTGACGCGTACCAAGCTGACTTACTTCACCAATGTTTCCCATGAGTTGCTGACGCCGCTTACCGTCATATCCTGCATATCGGATTATCTGGATCAGAAGGTTCCTGCCGTGCGGCAACAGTCCGTCATGCTCAAGGCTAATGCGGAGAAGTTGAAGCGACTGATACAGCAAGTGCTTGATTTCCGCAAGATGGATGTGGGGAAACTGAAACTGAACGTTTCGGAAGGAGATATCCGTGAGTTTGTCCTGAACATCTGCCAGGTAAACTTCCAACCGCTTGCATTGAAGAAGAACATCACGCTGGATACTCGTTTTGAAGCGGAGGAAGCACATGGTTATGTGGATTTTGATAAGCTGGATAAGATATTGCATAATTTGCTGTCCAATGCCATGAAGTATACTCCTGAGAACAAACAGGTCACTGTTGATGTGAGAATAGTGGATGAGGCGGAGCACCGGATATTGGTGTTGAAAGTGGAAGATGAAGGTATTGGTATTTCAGAGAAAGAGTTGAAACATATATTCGTCCGTTTCTATAACAGTAAGAGGAATAGGGGAATTGAGTCGAACGGAATCGGTCTCTCGCTAACGAAAGATTTGATAGCCTTGCATCATGGCCTTATCACCGTGGAAAGCGTTTTAGGACAAGGTTCCTGTTTCACTGTAAAGCTGCCTATTGACAAAGAAAGCTACTCTCCGGATGAATTGCTTGACGAGACGATGGTGTTGCAGACCGGTACGGATGATGTGCCCATGGAAGACTATGCCTCGTCTGATGAGGTGGGTAAACCGGCTATCTTGTTGATTGATGATAATACGGAATTGCTGTTCGTTATGAAAGAGATGTTCAGGGAACGATATACTGTACTGACAGCCGCAGACGGGCAACAGGCCTGGGATAAGTTGAAGAATAATGAGGTGGATGTCGTCATTTGTGATGTCATGTTGCCCGATGCCAATGGTTGGGAACTTTGTGCGCGTATGAAAGGTGATTTGCGTTTCAATCATATACCTGTTATCATACTTACGGCTAAGAATGGTATTGAGGACCGTGTTGCCAGCTATGAAGCGGGCGCCGACGGATATATAGCCAAGCCTTTTGAGTTGAAGATACTTTTTGCACGGGTGGATAACCTTATCCGATCTTCGAAGATGCGTCAGGCGGCTTTCCGTAAGGAGGAGAACCTGGATCTGGAAAGTCTGGCCTATCCCTCGGCGGATAAGCAGTTCCTGCAATCCATTATAGATAGCATCGAACAGCATTTGGAAGAGTCTGAATTCGACTTGGAACAATTGGCTGCGGAGAAGAATATGTCTAAGTCTACCCTTTACCGTAAGATAAAATCGATGACGGGAATGACTCCTTTGGACTTTATACGGAATATTAAGATGAAGCGTGCCTGCATGATGTTGTTCAACCGCTCGCATACTATATCCGAGGTTGCGTATGCTGTAGGATTCAATAGCCCCAAATACTTCACCCGGTGCTTCAAGGATGAATTCGGTGTGACGCCGAGTGAATATCTTCAGAAAAACACCCCTTAATTTTTAGTATATAGATGCTACATACAGGGGTAAAATCCTGTTATCAAGGGGTAAATTCGGGTCATGACAGAATCTCTCCCCTTCTATAAATGATTTCTGTACCTCCTTTTTCATAAGATATGAGTTGATTTGTTGTCAGATACCCAAACTTAAATCAAAGCATAGTTATGAAGAACCCCAGTATCCGTCATGGAAAATCATCCGGAAACAAATCAGTACTATTACTTACTGTATTAGCATTAGGCACCGGATTCTCTTCTTTGTCTGCCCAGACAAATGCCGCAAGTGACCAGATAACGGCACAACCTGCTGCTGACCGCATTGTACCTTTCCGCCTTAGTGAACAAGGAGTAGTCCGCCCTGTGGAATGGGGATTGGATACGGCTTGGGAAGATGAGGGAAATATCCGCCGTGGCCAGGGATTTATGGAAACGGTAGATATAGTGCGCGTTTCTTTTCGCCCCACCGATCCCATTGTGGATGGAGATTTGGGAGCTGATCAGAAAGAACATATACAAACACGACTTGGTTTACTGGGCTTTGTCTCTCCTAAACCCAAGTTAGCTATAAATAGCGATCACCCCAAGATTGACGATTCTTATAAAGGTAACGCCCAGGCTTGGGCTCAGATGATGGATTTGCATACTCGTTATTTTCAGGATGCAGGATACGAGGTGATTTCAGTGGCTCCATTCAATGAACCGGATTATACCTATACAGGACAAGGTACTCGGGAGGATTTCTACAAAATTGCTGTGGAATTGAGAGCGAATCCCCGTTTCAAGAATATTCGGATTTGTGGGGGAAATACTCTGAATTGTGATGAAGCACTGCCTTGGTATAACTATCTCAAAGAACAACTTGATGAGGGAAATACCCATCAGCTTGCCGGTGAATTCAATGGTTACGCTGCTTTCTACGAGACGGTTCGCAAGGATGGAAAAATGGCCATGAATGATGAGATGCACAACGTGATGGAGGCGATGGTGGGTCTGGAGTATGGGTTGCAGACCGGTATCTGGTGGGGAAGTGCGGAGTATGCCCGTGGTGAATTCTGCAAGATTAGCCGGGGTGGAGAACGACTGGCATATACTGAACATCGTCCTAATTGGACGGCAGCTTCTGTCTATCGGTCTAAAGATGGCAGTAAGGTTCAGGCTTTTGGAGGCGTTTCGGAACGTCAGGCTAAAACGACAACTTATCGTTTTGTATCCAAAGAGAAGGATGTGTTCTATGATGGTTATGGTCCGCAGCGTGAGTTCTACTTGGAGATGCCCGGAGGAAATTCTTATCAGGACGATGAACAGCGGAATGCCGAACGGGTGGTCAATATTACTTGGGGAGAAGATATTCAGCCGGTGATAGACGGGCAGTATGTGCTGATAAACCGGAGTACTCAGCGGGCAGTTGAAATAACCCAGGGCAACACGGCGGAGGGCACCAACGTGAAGACCGGAAAGTTTGACGCTTCCAAGGCTTATCAGCGTTGGTATGTCCGTCCGGTTTCCAGCCGTATCGGTGGAGATTTCAGCTATTTCTGTATTACGTCTCCCATAAATGGGATGTCATTCGACATCTGGAATTGGTCGTTGGAGGACGGCGGGAATATCGCCATCTATGGTGCCAGTAATGGCAGCAATCAGCAATGGGCATTGGAATATGCCGGGGATGGATGGTTTTATATACGCAGTCGCCATAGTGCCTTGTATTTGGAAGAGGGAGAGGAAGCTTTCAATGTGCAGCAAGGTACGAAAAAGGGAAGTAATGATGAACGGCTGCAATGGCGTTTGATACCTGCTCCGGCTTCTAAAATTGAAATCAAATCTTTAGCTACTCCAACCGGACTGACGACGGAAGGGCAATCTGCATCCGTTTTGTTGAAGTGGAACAAGCAATCCGATGCTACAGAATACACTGTGCTACGTTCCGAAACATCCGGTGGAGCTTACGAGATTATTGCGCGTAATGTAAAAGAAACCAGTTTTGTCGATCATAAGGCCTTAGCGGGTAAGAGTTATTATTATACGGTGAAAGCCAATGATAATTGTCTGAACAGTTCGCCGAAGTCACAGGAAGTAACTGCCACTATTACTGATGTGCATGCCCTAGTAGCACATTATACTTTTGATGGAGATTTACTGGACGAGACGGAAAATTTGAATCATGGTGCATCCTTGAAAAAAGCAATGTTTACCGATGGAAAAATAAACAAAGCTGTACAACTTAACGGCTCAACGGAATTTCTGCAATTACCTACGGATATTGCCAATCATCAGAATCTGACTGTTTCTACTTGGGTGAAGTGGGATGGTGGTGCAGACTGGCAACGTGTCTTCGACTTTGGTAGTGGTGAAGATCAATATATGTTCCTTACTTATAGCTCCAATATACAGTCACTCCGCTTTGCAATGAAAAACGGAGCGGAAGAACAGGCTCTGGAAACCGCCTTACCTTCTCCCATACGCATTGACAATTGGGTACATCTGGCATTGACTATCGGAGATGCGGAGGTACGGATTTATGTGAATGGAGAACTGGCTGTTTCATCCGGGGATATTACTATCCGTCCGATGGATATCCGTCCCTGTCTGAACTATATCGGTCGTAGTCAGTTTGTAGCCGATCCGATGTTTAAAGGAAGTATCGATGATTTCAGAGTTTATAATTATGAGTTATCAGCAGAGGATATAAAGAAAGTAGCCCAGGGGGAATCGGTAGGTATCATTACTCCGCAGATTTCCGATGATGAATTGTTTATCGGCCCTTTACCTGCCGATCAGAAACTACAGGTTACTTATACACCTGCCCAGTCGTCGGGTAGAGTATCTCTCAGTATTTATAATATGCAGGGAGTTCCGGTACTTTCTCATGAGACGGCTGGTTCCAGTGTTACTACGCTGGATGTATCCGGATTCCCTACCGGTCTATACCTGTTGAGGCTTGTTGATAACAACCGGTCAGTTACACGTAAGTTTGCAGTGAGGCATTAATAAGTAGGGTATAAAATCCTTTCATCAGGGTATAAAAACGTTTCATGAAAGGATTTTGCCCCTTCGATAACCTGTTTTTGTGCCTATCTTCTAATTAAATATCACTTGCTTTGCCCTTGGATAATTAAACTTAGATCATATTAGTATTATGAGAACAGTAAGCAAATTACTTCTTTCTTGTGTGATGTTATTCACATTATTGCCGGACGCTGCGCTTCATGCATCCGACCGGAAGACTCTTTTTGACAGTAACTGGAAATTTCATTTAGGCATCGTAGCCAATGCCGAACAACCAGAATATAATGATAGTCATTGGAGAGTTCTTGATCTTCCCCATGACTGGAGCGTTGAACCATTGTCTTTTCAAAAACAAGGCATTACTACCGGTCCTTTCTCTCGCATGAGCGAAGGTGACATCGATACGGGACAGACCGTTGGTGGTGAAGGTTGGTACAGAAAAGAACTCACTCTTGCAGGAAGCGATGCCGATAAACGTATTGTTCTTTATTTTGAAGGAGTATACAATCAGTCCGAGCTATGGATCAATGGTAAGAAAGCTAATTATAATGTTTATGGATATACCTCTTATCGTGTAGACATCACTCCTTATCTGAATGCTCCCGGTACTCCGAACGTGATTGCCATGAAAGTGGTGAACGCCGGACGTAACAGTCGCTGGTATGCCGGTTCGGGTATCTTCCGCCATGTATGGCTGATCAAGACAAACAAACTCTATCTGGATAAATGGGATACTTTCGTCGACGCTTCCGAACTTCAGAAGAAGGAAGCTGTGATTCAGTTCTCTACTATTGTACATAACGAGGGCCTGCAAAATCAATCAGGTAAAATAGGTATTAAAATATATTCACCTGCCGGAAACGAAGTGTTTTCTACTTCACAGGACGTGATACTCTCTGAAGGAACGCCGGTGGCAACATCTTTCTCTCTTAAAAAGCCCGAGTTATGGTCAGTGGATACCCCTGTGCTTTATACAGCGGAAGTATCCCTTTCCTCAGACGGAAAGGAGTATGATAAGATATCTGTTCCTTTTGGTATCCGCACCCTTTCTTTTTCTGCTGAGAAAGGCTTTCTGCTGAATGGTAAGTCGATGAAGCTGAAAGGGGGTTGCGTACATCACGATAACGGACTTTTGGGAGCCGCCGCCATCGACCGTGCTGAAGAACGGAAAGTGGAACTGATGAAAGCTAACGGCTACAATGCCGTCAGATGTGCCCACAATCAAGTGTCCGAGTATTTCCTTGATGCTTGCGACAGATTGGGTATGCTGGTGATTCATGAAACCTTCGACCAATGGCAGAAAGCTAAACGCGAGCAGGACTATCATCAGTTCTTTGATGAATGGAGCGACTGGGATTTGGCTGCGTCTGTCCGCCGTGACCGGAATCATCCCTCTATCATTATGTGGAGTATCGGTAACGAGGTGGAGCAACGTGCTGATGAACCTGAGGGAGACTTGATTTCCAAAAGACTGGTGAATACCGTCCGCAAGTACGATACATCCCGTTTCACAACCATCGGTTCCAATGACTTCTGGGACAGACGCCAGTTTAGTTGGGACAAAGATTCCTACCGGATCTTCAAGAATCTGGATGTGGCAGGCTACAATTATATCTGGTGGAAATATGAGAGCGATCATGCTGCCTATCCCGATCGCGTGATCTATGGTAGTGAGTCTTATCCGAAAGAAGCTGCCCAGAACTGGAACTTGGTAGAAAAGCATCCTTATGTAATAGGTGATTTCGTGTGGACCGCTATTGACTATCTGGGTGAAGCCGGATTAGCTCATGCCTTGTATCTGAAAGAGGGCGAGCATGATACGCAGTTTATGGGTTGGCCTTGGTATAATGGTTGGTGCGGTGATATTGACCTTTGTGGCGACAAGAAGCCTCAATCTTATTATCGTGATGTGTTGTGGCGCGAGCGTCCCATTACTATGGCAGTCCATGCCCCTGTTCCCGAAGGCAAGAAAGAAGTGGTGAACGGTTGGGGCTGGCCCAATGAGTTGGTGAGTTGGAATTGGACGAGTTGCGAAGGAAAAGTGATGAAAGTAAACGTATACAGCCGTTCTCCGAAAGTGAAACTCTATCTGAACGACAAGCTTATCGGAGAAAAAGAAACGGGTAAAGAGAACTACACAGCTACCTTCGATGTGCCCTATGAACCGGGAACTTTGAAAGCGGTGAACTCAAAAGGTAAGGAGGAATTCGTATTAAAGACTGCCGGAGCACCTGCGGCTATCCGTTTGATTGCCGACCGCAGTAAAATAAAAGCTTGCAAGAACGATCTTTCCTACGTCAAGATTGAGCTGGTGGACAAAAATGGAAACGTAGTTCCCGAAACCTCTCTGCCTGTCAAAATCGAATGTACGGGTAAAGGAACTGTCATAGCAGGTGGAAATGCAGCCTATGCCGATATGAAAAGTTTCCGTTCACTTACTCCCAATACATTCCGGGGAAAGGCTATTGCCATTGTTCAGCCTGATGGAGAAAAAGGCGACATACAGGTGAAAGTCTCTGCAAAAGGGTTGGAAGATGCTTCCATAGTAATAACAACCTACTAAAAAGTGATAGTAAGATAAGTTTTGCGAAGAAACTGGCATAAACCTGCATAAGTACT
>OLSX01001593.1_pt1 | contig 21445 bp, 20 predicted proteins | sample 1673141 | NCBI WGS metagenome assembly OLSX01 (sample SAMEA3136759, study PRJEB25190) | human gut metagenome | biome: human gut; feature: human-associated habitat; material: faeces | place: Austria | collected 2013
TTCAAAAATCTGGTTGTGTGTTAAAAAATAAACAAAACCAGTCAGGATACACCAACAAAATGCACAAAAAAATGAGCAGATCTGAGTATAAATTGCACATCCACACAGTTGATTTTAAAATGTTATATGTTATAATTTCACTGGTTAAAAAATTTATGTGAGGGGTGAATATTTTGAAAAAATTATTAACCGTCATGTGTACTTTTCTGACAGTAATCCTGGCGTGTCCTGTGGGTGTATGGGCAGCTGGAAATGGCGAGACAGTATCAAGCATGCCGGTGTGGCTTTGTATTCCTTTTGCGGGCCTTCTTCTGTGTGTTGCAGTGATGCCGCTGGTAAAAGGTGAGTGGTGGGAGTCACATCAGCCGATCGTGGTTGCGTTCTGGATCGTTCTTATGGTCATTCCGTTCGCATTTGTATACGGCGCCGGAAAAACTGCGGAAACAGTACTTGAGTGCGTAATTAATGACTATCTTACATTTATCATCCTGTTATTCGGATTGTTCTGTGTATCCGGTAACATTACGGTTGAGGGCGATTTTGCGGGTTCGCCAAGAGTAAATGTAGGACTTCTTGCACTGGGAACTCTGCTTTCCAGCTGTATTGGAACCACCGGAGCCAGTATGCTGATGGTGCGTCCGGTGATCAAAATGAATTCCTGGAGAAAGAGAAAAGGCCACATTATGATCTTTTTCATTTTTATGGTGTCAAACATGGGTGGCTGCCTGACACCGATCGGTGACCCGCCCCTTCTGATGGGATTCATGCGGGGAGTTCCTTTCTTCTGGAGCCTGCACCTTCTTCCGGTACTGCTCTTTAATATGGTGATCCTTCTGTTTGTGTTCTATCATCTGGACATGCGCTCTTACAAGAGCGATATCGCAGAGGGACGTAAACCGGACATCAGCAAACCGGGAACAGAGTTCAAGATCGATGGACTTCACAACATCATTTTCCTTGTAATGATCGTTGTAGGCGTTATCTTAAGTGGTATGCTTCCGAGTATGCCGGCATTTCAGGATGCAGCAGGCAATGTAAGAGGAATCCATATTTTCGGTGAGGTTACATTAAGCTTCCCGTCAATCATTGAGATCATCCTGATCCTGGCAGCTGCATTTCTGTCCTTTAAGACAACGGACAAAAAGATCCGTGTGCGAAACCATTTTACCTGGGGTGCGATCAAAGAAGTTGCGGTACTTTTTATCGGAATCTTTATCACCATGCAGCCTGCCCTGATGCTTCTGAAAGCAGTGGGACCGAATCTTGGAATTACCGAGCCGTACCAGATGTTCTGGGCGACAGGAGCACTGTCCAGTTTCCTGGATAATACACCGACCTATCTGGTATTTCTGACTACAGCGGGAACCCTTGGATTTACAAGTGGAATCGCAACCACACTGGGAACGGTTCCTGTAAAACTTCTCTCCGCGATTTCCTGTGGTGCCGTATTTATGGGTGCCAATACATATATCGGCAATGCTCCGAACTTTATGGTCAAGACACTTTCTGACGAAAATGGTATCAACATGCCGTCCTTCTTTGGATACATGGGATGGTCCATTTGTTTCCTGGTACCGGTGTTCATCATCGATATGCTGGTATTCTTTTTATAAGGGAGGAGGATCAATATGCAGGATAATAACATTCGAGAGAAATGCAGAGAACTTGCTACCAGACTTTATGAACTGGATGGCGAGGTTTATAAAAGCGTAGGATCTTCCCTTGGACGTACCTTTACCGGTGACAGAGAAGGTACCATCCGTAACTTAAGTGCCCTGATGTATACCAAACCGGACGGGCATCTTCTTCGAAGCGAGATGGCCCTGATCAGTAACATGGCCAGAACCATCAAGGATAAAGACGAAAAAAGCCGTCTGATGAAGAAATATGATGAGATCTTTCAGGAGATCCTTACGCTGCCGGAGACCTTTGTTGCTACGGATATCATGGATAAGGAACGTGTGGCGCTGAATCATATGATCAAGCGCAGGGAAAAAATTTCCGAGGACGATCATCTGGTCATCTGTATCAGCCGTACACAGGGAAGCGCCGGTAATGATATCGGTTTCGGTCTGGCAGATAAACTTCGAATCAACTATTATGATGTGGAGATCTTTGACCAGGTATTAAGACGTCTTGAGGCGGAAAAAGGTGCAGTCAACGATGCGGAATATTTTGCAGACTTCAATAAATATGAGAAGAAGCATAAATTTGACCCCAAGGGCTGGTTCCGGGAATTTAACCGTTATCACGGTCTTCCGAAACAGGATGCGGTATTCTTTAACATGAGTGACCTGATCTGTGACCTGGCATCAAAAGAGGACTGCATCATCATGGGACGATGTGCGGATGCGATCCTGAAGAACAATCACATTCCACATATCAGCCTGTTTATCACGGCGCCTTTTGCCATCCGTGTCCAGCATGTCATGGATGTAAGAAAGATGAATATGAAGCAGGCGGTCCGCTTCCTGAAGAAGATGGACAGCCAGCACAGACGGTATTACAATTTTTACGGCGGAGCTCAGTGGGGAAAGCCGGATAACTATTACCTGTGCATCAACAGTGCAAGTTATGGTATCAATGAGACAGAAAATCTGATTCTGAAATTGCTGGATGATCAGATCCATTAGAAGATAATATCAGAAAATTATAAAAGAATTCCTGTAAAAAGAGAAGTGCCTGTCCGGCAGGTAGAAATATCTCAAAATACAGGAATTCTTTTTATGCTTTTTTTATAAAAAATTTAATCTTGATTAACTTTTTTTATTTTGGGGATTGACATTCGAAAAAACTTAGTATACACTAACCTATGAGTTAGGGTTAACTAATTAGACTGAGTTAATTAATAGAAGGAAACGGAGGGGATTCCATGCAGCCGATTTTATTTTTGCAGTCAGGCGATACCGGTACAATCAAGCGTATTTCCGGAGCGGAAGACACAAGAAGATTTCTTGCAGGTCTTGGCTTTGTTGAGAACGCGGAAGTAACCGTTATTTCCCAGTTTGACGGCAATCTGATCGTAAATATCAAGGATTCCAGAGTTGCGGTTAATAAGGAAATGGCCAGACACATAATGGTGTAACCGGACTGTGTGCGGCAGCGCCCGGTAATAGATTTGCCCAAGACTGTATGAAGTACAGTTGAGGATAGATTATGGATGTGAAGTGCCGTAAGATGAACGCGGCACGTTCCGTAAAATGAACAGCAGACAGACCGTAAGGGCCTGTTTTACTGTAACTGCTCCGGGAGATGAGCAGTTTTTATGGTCTTTGGAAGCAGATGCGGATGAAGACCATCATATGGATTTGGAATATAAACAGGGAGGAAAAGAGAAATGACTTTACGTGATGCAGAAGTAGGTTCTACAGTAGTTGTTTCCAAGATCACCGGCGACCCGGCTTACAAGCGCCGTATCATGGACATGGGAATCACAAAAGGCAGCGAGGTTTATATCCGCAAGGTAGCTCCTCTTGGAGATCCGGTTGAGATCACCATCAGAGGTTATGAGCTTTCCCTGCGTAAGCATGACGCAGCATGTGTGGAAGTAAAGCAGAAATAAACTTCAAAAAAATGACAGAGCATAAGGCTCTGATCTGAAAAAAGGAGGATGAAAAATGTCTGTAACAATAGCTCTTGCCGGAAACCCGAACTGTGGTAAGACTACAATGTTCAACGCTCTTACAGGCGCTAATCAGTACGTTGGTAACTGGCCAGGTGTTACTGTAGAGAAAAAAGAGGGTAAACTGAAAAACCAGAAGGATGTAACTGTAACAGACCTTCCAGGTATCTATTCACTTTCCCCGTATACACTTGAGGAGGTTGTCAGCCGTGATTACCTTCTGAAAGAAAAACCGGATGTGATTATCGACCTTGTGGATGCAACAAACATCGAGAGAAACCTGTATCTTGCAACACAGCTTCTTGAGATCGGTATCCCGGTTGTTATCGCTCTTAACATGGTGGATCTTCTGAAGAAGAACAACATCCACATCAATGTAAAAGGTTTAAGCTCCGCACTTGGATGCCCGATCGTTGAGACATCCGCCCTTAAGGGAACAGGACTTAAAGAGGTTGTTGATGAGGCAATCAAATGTGCAAACCAGCACAGAGTACCATCCAAACAGATGGAGTTCCCGAAGGCAGTTGAGAAAGCTGTAAACGAGATCGAGAGCCTTGTTCCTGCAAACATCTCTGAGGAGAACAAGAGATGGTATGCAGTAAAACTTCTCGAGAGAGACAGCAAGGTAAAAGAAGGTCTTAACCTTCCGGCTTCTGCTCAGTCCAAGATCGAGGAGATCGCTTCCAACCTTGAGAAGGCAGAAGATGATGATACAGAGAGTATCGTAACAGATGGAAGATATCAGTACATCCAGAAAGCTGTTTCCGCAAACGTTAAGAGAAGCGGAAATAAGATGACTGTTTCCGATAAGATCGACCGTATCGTAACAAACCGTATCCTCGGTCTTCCGATCTTTATCCTTACCATGTTCATCGTTTATTATGTATCTGTAACAACAGTTGGTACCATGGTAACAGACTGGACAAATGACAGCTTCGTCGGAACTATCCAGGGTGTTGTAGCTGATGGCCTCAGCGGTGTCGGCGTTGCTGACTGGCTGGTAAGCCTTGTATCTGATGGTATCATCGGTGGTCTTGGTGCAGTACTTGGATTCGTTCCGCAGATGGCGATCCTGTTCCTGTTCCTGTCCATCCTTGAGGACTGCGGTTACATGGTTCGTATCGCATTCGTCATGGACCGTGTATTCCGTCATTTCGGACTTTCCGGAAAGAGCTTTATCCCGCTCCTTATCTCCTCTGGTTGTGGAATCCCTGGAATCATGGCTTCCAAAACAATCGAGGCTGATAACGACCGTCGATTAACAATCATGACAGCAACATTTATTCCTTGTGGTGCTAAGCTTCCTGTTATCGCTCTTATGGGTGGTATCATGACAGCATATGTAACTGGTGACTATGTAGCAGCTGGTTTCATCACACCACTGATGTACTTCATCGGTGTTGTAGCAGTTCTTGTATCTGCCATCATCCTGAAGAAAACAAAACCGTTCTCCGGTAAACCTGCTCCGTTTGTAATGGAGCTTCCACAGTACCATATTCCGTCTGCAAAGACAGTTCTGCTTCACGTTTGGGAGAGACTGAAAGGCTTCATCATCAAAGCCGGAACAATTCTTTTCCTTGCAACTGTTATCATGTGGGTTCTTTCCAGCATTGGCAGCACAGGAAGCGGAATCGGATTTGTTGAGGACAGCAACGACAGTATCATGGCTATCCTTGGTGGTATCCTTGCTCCGATCTTTGCTCCTCTTGGATTCGGTAAATGGCAGCCGGTTGCAGCATCCATCTCCGGATTCTCCGCAAAAGAGTCCATCGTTAGTACAATGGGTGTTCTTGCAAACGTAGCTGGTGATGATGCAGAAGATACCATGATCGTTGGTGCAGCGATCAAAGCATGGTTCCCGTCAGCAGTAGCAGCATTCTCCTTCCTGCTGTTCAACCTGCTTGACTCTCCGTGTCTTGCAGCTATTTCTACAATGGCACATGAGATGCAGTCCAGAAAATGGTTCTGGTTTGCAATTCTCTTCCAGAACATCTTTGCTTATGTTGTAACACTTTGTGTATACCAGATTGGTCTTGTTGTTACAGGTGCCGGATCCTTCGGAATTGGAACGATCGTTGCTCTGATCCTTGTGGCAATCATTCTCTTCCTTCTGTTCAGACCAGATCCGTACAAGAACCAGAACGATGTTACAAAGAGATCTGTTCAGGCAGCAGAGTAATCGTAAACCGGTCATACAGTTAAGATCCGGTACATATGATAACTTTGAAATGATGCTGTGAAAACAGCGGAAATGATAAGAAACATAAGGAGGCCGGGTATGTAAATACCTGGTCTTCTGTGTTATAATAAGCCTGAAGAAACATAGGAATTTTTTACAAAATTATTCATCAGAAGCTGACAGCGTCTTAACTGCTGTGCAGCGAAAGAAAGGGTGACAGATATGAGTATAGTAGCGGATATTATTGTACTGGCGCTTGTGATCGCATATGGTATATTTGTGATCAGTTATCTTTATTCAAGAAAGAAACAGGGGCTCAGCTGTGTTGGCTGTGCCGGTAATACACGTACCAACGGCTGTGGCGGCGGATGCTCCGGTCATTGCTCCGGATGCTCAGGCTGCAGCGGAATGCAGAAGTAACCAGGAGGTAGATCATTATGGCAAATGCAATCGTTGTCATCGTTGTTATCATCATTATGTTGTTTGCCGGAAAAGGCGCATATAAACATCTGAAAGGTGAGGGTGCCTGCTGTGGAGGCGGCAGCAAACCGGAAATCCCGAAGAAGAAACTGGACGGAACGAAGCTTGGTGAGAAAACTATGAAGATCACAGGAATGCACTGTGAGAACTGTGTAGCCAGCGTCACTAGAGCCATCAACCGTATTGACGGAGCGGCAGCCAAAGTCAGCCTGAAAAAAGGTGAGGCAGTGGTTTCCTATGACAGAGAGATTTCCAACGAAGAACTGAAAAAAGTTGTTGAAGATCGTGGATATCACGTAGTTTCTATTCAGTAAGGATCCATCAGAATAATACGTTTGCCGGAGCTTCCCATCCGGCAGAGCAGAGAAAAGACTTCTCGTCGAAATGCTTAAAAATATTTCGATAAGAAGTCTTTTTTTGTGTAAGAAGTCAGAGTTGCAATTGACTCACTAATAGCTGCTATTGTATAATAAAAACAGAAAAATCAGACGGAATGAAAAATATTATTACAAATTTTCTTTCTATCCGAATGATGTGTCATGAAAGCCAAATAGAGAGGTAACAGACTTTGACAGCAAGGTATGATCCGAGCGGGAATTGTTGTTCATTTAGCGTGGCTTTAGCTGCTTTGTGAGCGGAATACGGGACTCTTTCACCTTGTGTGGTGAAGGAGCTTTTTTTATGTAAAATGCCTGCAGGAGCAGGCGCATTCAGTAAGGGAGGATTTTATGCTGAAGGTAGCAGTATATGGAAAGGGCGGTATCGGAAAGTCTACAGTGACTTCCAACCTGGCGGCGGCGTTTGCGGCCATGGGAAAAAGAGTGATCCAAATCGGGTGCGATCCAAAAGCGGATTCCACCATCAATCTTCTTGGTGGAGAACCTCTCCGGCCGGTGATGAATTATATGAGGGAAGAAGATGAGGAACCGGAGAAACTGGAAGATATATCGAAAGAGGGTTTTGGCGGCGTTCTCTGTATTGAGACCGGAGGTCCCACACCGGGACTTGGCTGTGCGGGAAGAGGAATTATCGCAACGTTTCAGCTTTTGGAGGATCTGAAGCTTTTTGAGACCTGGAAGCCGGATGTGGTACTTTACGATGTGCTTGGAGATGTGGTGTGCGGTGGTTTTGCGGCGCCGATCCGGGAGGGCTATGCGGAAAAAGTCCTCATTGTCACATCCGGGGAGAAGATGGCACTCTATGCAGCCAACAATATTTCCAGTGCTGTTCGGAATTTTGAGGACCGCAGCTATGCGAGGATCTTTGGAATCGTGCTGAACCACAGGAATGTGGAGAATGAGACCGAGAAGGTGCAGGCTTTTGCAGAAAAAAGTAATATTCCTATTGTTGGTGAGATTCCCAGGAGTGATGAGATCATCCGCTGGGAAGACCAGGGAAAAACGGTGATCGAGGGTGATGAGAATTCTGAGATCAGTGAGAAATTTTTTGCGCTGGCGCGGAAGCTGCTGGAGAGTGAAGGGACTGTGCAGGAGAAGGAGGACGTATGAAAAAGAAAGCATATTTTGCAACAGCAGAAGAACTGGAACGGCTTGGACCGGAAGCGATCCCGCCGCAGATGAACTCCGGGAAACATCTGATCTACAGTTCTCCGGCAACGCTGGCATTTAATTCTCCGGGAGCGGAAGGCTTCGGGGTAAAACGTGCGGGGCTTGCAGTGCCGGATTCCATTATGCTGATCGTGGCGCCCGGATGCTGTGGAAGAAATACTTCTCTTATCAGTTCCATGCCGGAGTATAATGACCGTTTTTTTTACCTGATGATGGACGAGACAGATATTGTCACAGGCCGTCATCTGAAAAAGATCCCCAAAGCGGTAAAAGAGATCTGCGACTGCTGTGAGAAGAAGCCGTCGGTGGTGATGATCTGCATCACCTGTGTGGATGCGCTTCTGGGAACGGATATGGAACGTGTCTGTCGGAAAGCAGAGGAAAAAGTGGACATTCCGGTGCGTCCCTGTTACATGTATGCGCTGACACGTGAGGGCAGGAAGCCGCCCATGGTCCATGTGCGCCAGTCCTTATATTCTCTTCTGGAACCACAGAAGAAAAAAGGAAATGTGGTCAATCTCCTGGGATTTTTTTCGCCGCTGGTGGATGACTGTGAGCTTTATGATCTGCTACATCAGGCTGGTGTAAAAACCATCCATGAGATTTCCAGATGTAAGGATTATGAGGAATACCGGACCATGTCCCAGGCTAATTTCAATCTGGTGCTTCATCCGGAAGCAAGGTTTGCGGCAGAGGATTTTCATAACCGGCTGAAGATCCCGTTTATTGAGCTTCGAAGGCTCTATCAGATGGATAAGATCGAAAATCAGTATCGGGCTCTGGGACAGGTCCTTGGGGTGGCTTTTGACCAGGAGCAGTATAAGGATGAGGCTTCCAGGGCGGTGGAACAGTTCCGAAAAGTCTGTCCGGATGCCTCCTTTGCAGTAGGGGAGTGCATGAACGGAGATCCTTTTGAGCTGGCACTTGCGCTGGTGCGCTATGGATTTCAGGTGCCGGAGATCTATGGAACTATTACAGCTGAGAATTTTGTATACATACGACATTTGGCTAAGTTGAGCCCGGGCACGAAGATTTTTTCCAATATGGAACCTACCATGCTGTATTATGATCCAGCAGAGAGTGGCGTAAATCTTACGATTGGTAAGGATGCGGGATATTATCATCCGGATCAGCCTAATGTAGTCTGGAATCAGGACCGTCAGCCTTATGGGTATGCAGGGGTACGTAGATTATTTGAGGCACTCCTTGAGACTGCGGCGGAGCAGGATAAGAGGAAGGGGGAGAGAGCATGAGAGGACTTCGGAAATATCTGACACCCTTTGCCCCGGATCAGTCAGGAGCAGTGTCGGTTCTGTATGAGCTGGGCGGGATCATCGTGATCTGTGATGCCGGAGGCTGTACGGGAAATGTCTGCGGCTTTGATGAGCCAAGATGGTTTGAGCGCAAAAGTGCCGTGTTCAGTGCGGGACTTCGGGACATGGATGCCATCCTGGGACGGGATGACCGCCTGGTTGCCAAACTTGTGGATGCGGCAGAAAAGGTGGAGGCAGGCTTTGCGGCAGTGATCGGAACGCCGGTGCCCGCCGTGATCGGAACGGATTATCAGGCACTGAAGCGGATGTGCGAGAAAAAAACAGACCTTCCGGTACTTGCGGTAAATACCGATGGAATGGAGCTTTATGACGGGGGAGAACGGAAGGCTTATCTGGAACTTTTTAAAGTTTTTGCCCGGGAAAAACTGCCGGTGGAGACGGGCAGGGTGGGCATCCTTGGAATGACGCCACAGGATGTCAGTGACCTGAAGGCGGCAGATAAGCTCCGGGAAAAATTTAAGTCTCAGGGGCACCAGGCAGTCTGCTACGGAATGGGAGATGGGCTTGATGAAGTAAAAAAAGCCTCCTCTGTGGAAAAAAATATCGTGGTTTCTCCAGCGGCACTGGAATGTGCCAGATATCTTGAGAAAACTTTCGGAACGCCTTATGAGGTGGGATATCCGCTGGTGGAGGAACTGGTGCCGGATATGGAGTATGCAGGGAAAAAAATTCTCATCGTGCAGCAGCAGGTAATGGCCGGTTCCATAAGAGAGGAACTTCAGAAACGTGGCGCAGATGGAGAGATCACAGTGGCAAGCTGGTTTTCCATGGAAAAAGATCTCCTGGAAGAGGGGGATGTGCCATTGAAAGATGAGGAAGATTACATGGATCTGGTGGAAAAAGGCAGATATGATGTGATCTTTGCAGATCCCTGTATGAAGCGGATGGCAAAGACGTTTTCCGGTGTGTTTGTGGATGCGGTGCATTTTGCGGTATCCGGAAAGTGCAGGTAGACTTAAGAGCAGGGCATAAAGTTACATACATACTGTAACCGGATCAGGGGAGCTGGTTACAGGGAATGGAGAACATATGGAGTGCGAAATTACAAAAATGATCCGTGTTTACGGAATCGTCCAGGGTGTGGGCTTCCGCCCTACGGTCAGCCGTCATGCCATGGCAAGGGGAATCCGTGGCAGTGTGTCCAATAAAGGACCCTATGTGGAGATTTTTGCCCAGGGCAGGCAGCAGGATGTGGACGGTTTTATCGGAGATATCGAGAACAGGCCGCCGAAGCGTGCGGCCATCCTGAAGCTTCTGGTGGAACCGGTGGAGGAGCCGGAGGAATTTACGCAGTTTGATATCATTGAAAGCGAGAAGACAAAGGGTGAGATCTTTGTTTCTCCGGATATTGCCATCTGCGACGAATGTAAGGAAGAGATGTTTGATCCGAAAAACAGGCGGTATCTGCATCCGTTTATCAACTGTACCTGTTGTGGCCCGAGGCTGACGATCCTCGATTCCCTTCCCTATGACCGGGAGCGTACCAGCATGAAAGAATTTCCCATGTGTCCGTCCTGTGCGGATGAGTACCATAATCCGGATACCAGACGTTATGACGCCCAGCCGGTGTGCTGCAATGACTGCGGGCCGGAGGTCTATCTCATTGGAAGAGAGGAACGTGGCCGGGAGGCGATCACTTATACGAGGAAGACCATTGCTTCCGGCGGGATAGTGGCCATCAAGGGAATCGGTGGTTTTCATCTCTGTTGTAATGCCACCAGTGAGGAGGCCGTACAGCGGCTCCGGAAACTGAAACGGCGTCCGGTGAAGCCTTTTGCGGTGATGGCACAGGATCTGGAAACCGTGAAAGAAGTCTGTCAGGTCAGTGAGGAGCAGGAGAAGATCCTTACCGGGCATCAGAAACCGATCCTGTTGCTGGATAAGCTTACTGAGATGTCCTGTGGACAGAAAACAGATGCGAAACTCATAAAATATGGAAAGAACATCGGGAAAGACCAGGGCAGATCAGAGGCAGAATGCGGAAAACCAGCGGAACTCTGTGAGAGTATCGCTCCCGGGAATCCAAAAGTCGGTGTGATGCTTCCCTACGCACCGGTGCAGCTTCTTCTTTTTCATTATGACGATGGAATTGAGATGCCGAAGCTTCTGGTGATGACCAGTGGAAACACATCCGGCGCACCGATCTGCAGAGACGATCATGAAGCTGTGGAAGAACTTTCTTATTTATGTGACTGCATTCTTTCCCATGACAGGAAGATCCGCATCCGGGCCGATGATTCGGTGATGGATTTTTATAAGGGAGAGCCATATATGATCCGGCGCTCCCGTGGATATGCACCTCTTCCGTTTATGGTTTCCACACCCTGGAAGGGACAGGTGATCGCGGCAGGTGGAGAGCTTAAGAATACATTCTGCATTGGTGTGGATAACCGTTTTTATCCGTCCCCTTATGTGGGTGATCTGGAGGATCTTCGAACGGTAAAAGCCCTGAAGGAAACCATAGGCCGGCTGGAAACACTTCTGGAAGTACAGCCGGAAGTGGTGGTCTGTGACCTTCATCCAAAATATAATTCCACAGTGGTGGCCCAGGAACTGGGGCTTCCCGTTCTGAAAGTGCAGCATCATTACGCACATATTTTATCCTGCATGGCAGAAAATGACTGCGAGGAAAAAGTGATCGGTGTTTCCTTTGACGGAACCGGATATGGAACAGACGGGACGATCTGGGGCGGTGAGATCCTGATCGCAGATTATCAGGGATTTACAAGGCTTGGAAGTATCCAACCTTTTGTACAGGTGGGAGGAGATGTTTCCGCAAAAGAAGGCTGGCGGATCGCCGTTTCCCTGATCTGGCAGAATACAGGAGATTTGGAGAAAACTCTTGATACTGTCCAAAAACTGGGACTTTGCACAGAGCAGGAAGCAAAAGTGCTGGTGACCATGGCTCAGAGAAAGCTCAATGCAGTGACTTCCACCAGTGCTGGACGGCTTTTTGACGGAGTCAGTGCGATCCTGGGAATCCGAAGGGCGTCTACTTTTGAAGGGGAAGCTTCCACGGCGCTGGAGTTTGCTGCGGAAGTGTGGAGAGCGCAGGAGATACAGAAGAAAAATGTGGATACTGTTTCTGGAGAAAGAACAGATATAAAAAGAAATGTAGAAACAACCGGTGCAGATGAAAAGCCGGAAACCGGGAACAGGAAGATTATTTTAAATACAGGTGACATCGTTGCACATCTGGTCCGGGAAAAGCTGGAAGGAGAAGATTCCGGGAAACTGGCTTACGAATTCCACCGGGCGCTGGCGGATGAGATCCTTGCAGCCTGTGAGGAAGCAGAGCAGGAAATTGGTATCCGGAAAGTGGCATTAAGCGGCGGTGTATTCCAGAACCGGCTTCTTCTGGAACTGGTAGATGACGGGCTTGCAGAAAAAGGCTTTGAAGTTCTGAAACATAGTCTGATCCCGCCAAATGACGGAGGGATCGCGCTGGGTCAGGCAGCATATGGAATGGCTTATGTGCAGCGGCACAGACAAGTATAAAGGTGATAGATCATGCAGATGCGGATCGCAGATATCCGCCTGATGAAATATTTTACGATGTATGGAGTATACAGCAGAAATGCGGGATGGAGGCATAGATATGTGTGTAGGATTATCAGCAAAAGTAGTAAAGATCAGTGACGGAACCGCAGTGGTAGATGCTGGCGGCGCAAAGAGAGAAGTTTCCGCACAGCTTCTGGGAGACCTGGAGCCGGGAGATTATGTGATGGTGCATGCTGGTGTTGCCATTGCAAAGATCCCCGATGATGACGAGGAAGAGACAGACCAGCTGATGGAGGAACTGCTGTGATGGAAGAGAAGAAAAAAACAGCAAGAGAGATCATAGAAGGATATCAGGGGCCGCCGGTGCGGATCATGGAAGTCTGCGGAACCCATACCCACGAGATCTTCCGCCTGGGGATCCGGAAGCTTCTGCCACCGCAGGTGGAGCTGATCTCAGGCCCGGGCTGTCCGGTCTGTGTAACACCGGTAGGGTTTATTGATGAGGCGGTTTATCTGGCTCTGGAAAAACAGGCGACCATCTGTACCTTCGGTGACCTTGTCCGTGTACCGGGGACAAAGAAAAGCCTTGCAGATGCCAGGGCAGAAGGAGCCAGGATACGTATCGTCTATTCACCGGCAGATGCGGAAAAATATGCGAAAGAACATCCAAAGGAGCAGGTGGTATTTCTTTCTGTTGGTTTTGAGACGACGACACCTGCAGGCTGTCTTTCCGTGAAAAAAGCCAGAGAAGATGGCCTTTCCAACTACTCTCTCCTTGTGGCAAACAAGACCATGCCACAGGCTTATCAGGCATTAAAAGGCAGTGCGGATGTGTTCCTTTACCCGGGACATGTCAACGCCATTACAGGGACTGCACTCTGCGAACGTCTGGCAGAGCAAGGCGTCAGTGGTGTAGTGGCAGGATTTACAGCGAAGGAGCTGCTTACGGCGCTGGCAGTTGCACTGGTCCGTTTCCAGGAGGGAAAACCTTTCTTTGTAAACTGTTATCCGCGCGTGGTAAAAAGCGAAGGAAGCCCGGAGGCACAGACACTGATCGAGGAACTGATGGAACCCTGCGATTCCGAATGGCGTGGACTGGGTGTGATCCCGGGATCCGGCCTGGTGCTCCGGAAAGAATGGGAAGCTTTTGATGCCAGAAAAAAATATGCGGTGCCGCCGATCAAAGGCAAACCAAATCCGGCCTGTCGCTGTGGCGATGTGCTTCAGGGAAAATGCAAACCGTCGGGCTGCAGGGTATTTGGAAAAGTCTGTACCCCGCAGCATCCGGTAGGAGCCTGTATGGTATCCAATGAAGGAGCCTGTTCCGCATATTTTATGTATGGGAACTGATTGATCAACTGTCCGGTTTAATGGACTATAATACAGGAATACATGTCATACAAACGAAGGATCACATATGGAAGATCGGACTATATGATACAGATCTGATATCCGTTTGAACGATCGTAGAAAGAAGATGAAAATTATGGATAATAAAACAGTAACCATGGCACACGGTGCCGGAGGCCGTCAGACCTCAGAACTGATCGATGAAGTATTTAAAGCACATTTTGCAAACCCGGATCTTACAGCCGATGATGCGGCAGTGCTGGTCCCGCCGGCAGGAAAAATGGCCGTATCCACCGATGGATTTATTGTTTCTCCGGCATTTTTCCCGGGAGGAAATATCGGCAAGCTTTCCATCTGTGGAACAGTTAATGACCTTGCCTGCATGGGAGCGAAACCGATGTATCTCACCTGTGCTTTTGTGATCGAGGAAGGTTTTCCCATGGAGAAGCTGGAAGAAATTGCCGCAGCCATGGAAAAAACAGCGAAAGAAGCCGGCGTGCGTATTGTTTCCGGAGATACCAAGGTGGCAGGAAAAGGACAGGTTGACGGTGTGTTTATCACAACAACCGGAATGGGTGAGATCCAGGATGGCGTGAAGGTAGGCGGTGAGCTGGCAAAACCGGGAGATGCCATCATTGTGACCGGTGATGTGGGAAGACATGGATGCACCATTCTTCTGGCAAGAGAGGATTTTGGCATCGACGCGGATGTGACAAGTGACTGTGCACCGCTTTGGGGAACTGTAAAAGAAGTGATGGATGCCACCCATAACCTTCATGTGATCCGCGATGCCACAAGAGGCGGCGTGGGAACCGTTCTCTATGAGATTGCAGGCCAGAGTAACGTGGGAATCCGTCTGGATGCGTCGTCTGTTCCGGTAGCTCCGGAAGTAAAAGGTGTCTGCGGTATGCTGGGCCTGGAGCCACTTTATCTGGCATGTGAGGGACGTATGGTGATCATGGCGCCAAAAGAAGAGGCGGAAAAGATCGTGGAAGCACTGCGTAAATGTCCGTATTCCAAAGACGCTGCCATTATTGGTGAGGTTACCGAGGACCAGCCTGGAAAAGTTGTCATGACTACGGAAATCGGAACTCAGGCATTACTTCCGCAGCCAGGCGGGGAACTTCTGCCGAGGATCTGCTGACAGATACAGACAGCATAGGAAACAGAAGGTGAGCGGAAAGAAAAAACGATTTCAGCCTGGAAAATTATCAGTAACAAAACAGAGTCCGATAAAACGGACAGTAAAACAGACACTGGAAAGGAGAGGCGGATCTTATGGATACAAGAGTGGCACTGATCTCGATCATTGTGGAAAACAATGAGGTGATCGATGACATCAACCGTTTTCTTCACGAAGCGGGAAAATATATTATCGGGAGAATGGGAATCCCCTACCGGGAAAAAGGTATCAACATTATCAGCATTGCCATTGATGCGCCACAGGATGTGATCAGCTCTTTATCCGGAAAGATTGGCCGTCTCAGGGGAGTTTCCGCAAAAACGGCATATTCCAATGTGATCACAAAAGCGGAGGACAGGAAATGATAAGAGTTGCGGTATACGGAAAGGGCGGCATCGGAAAATCCACCACAGTTTCCAATGTGGCAGCCGCCCTTGCGGAAAAAGGAATGAAAGTGATGCAGATCGGCTGTGATCCCAAGGCAGATTCCACCATTCTTCTCCGGCATGGGAAAAAAGTCCCCACAGTGCTGGATCTTTACAACGAAAAGCGCCAGGACCTGAAACTTGCAGATATGGTGCAGATCGGATACGGGGGTGTAGTCTGTGTAGAAGCCGGCGGCCCTACACCTGGACTTGGATGTGCGGGAAGAGGTATTATCACTGCGCTGGAAAAACTGAAAGAAACCGGAGCCTATGAGACCTATAAACCGGACATTGTTCTCTACGATGTACTGGGAGATGTTGTCTGCGGCGGTTTTTCCATGCCCATGCGAAAAGGGTATGCAGATAAAGTATTTATCATCACCTCCGGAGAAAACATGGCCATCCATGCAGGGGCGAATATTGCCATGGCGGTGGAAAATTTCAGAAACAGAGGCTATGCATCTCTGGGAGGGCTGATCCTGAACCGGCGGAATGTGTCAAGAGAAGAAGAAAAAGTCCGGGAGCTGGCAGAGGATTTTCACACCCAGGTAGTAGGAACTCTTTCCAGAAGTGACCTGGTTCTTGCGGCAGAGGAGCAGGGAAAAACGCTTCTGGAAACTTATCCGGAAAGCGAGATGGCAGGAGAATACCGGACGCTGGCAGAACAGATCCTGAATGCATGCAGGGAGGATGGCACATGTTAAAAAGAGTTGGCGATCGGGAGTTTCCGGGAAAAACAGAAGTATTTATAAAAGAAGCTTCTTTTCCGGTGCTCTTTCAGCCGGGGCTGGAATTTAATTCCCCGGCCCACGGAAACTGGAATATCGTACATACGGGAATGCTGGTTCCGGAAGCGCAGCAGATCTACGTCTGTGCAGACAACTGTATGCGAGGCGTTGTGCTGACTGCGGCGGAAATGAATGCAGCAGACCGTTTTTCCTTTGTGATCGTGGAGGAAAAAGATCTTCTGGGTGGAAATCTGGAGGATGTGACCATTGAAGGGGTGACAGATGTCCTGAAGCGTCTGGATAAGAAGCCAAAGGCAGTGCTGCTTTTTACCGTATGTCTCCATCATTTTCTGGGCAGTGATCTGGACCGGATCTATGGAGAACTGGAAAAAAGATTTCCGGAGATCTTTTTTATGCGGTGCTTCATGGATCCCATCATGCAGAAAACAGGCCCCACACCGGATCAGAAGCTTCGCCTGGCCATGTATGATGCCGTGCAGGAGAGAAAGGCAGATCCAAAATGCGTGACGGTTCTGGGCAGTGATTTTGCGCTGGATGAAGGTTCGGATATCTGCCGGATCCTGAAGAAAAACGAAATCCTGCTCCGAGAGATACCGACCTGTGAAACATGGGAGGATTATCAGAACCTGGGAGAGGGAAGTCTGATTCTGAACTGTTACCCTGCCGGAAAATTCGGGGCAGAAAAACAGGCCGAAAGACTGGGAAGGCCTTTTTTGTATCTGCCGGGAAGTTTTGATTATGGGGAGATACAGGAACAGGAAGAGAAGCTGCTGGGAATGCTGGGACAGCAAAACAACAGGAAAACAGGAAAAATCAACGGCCTGGATATCGAAAAAGAGATCCGGGAATGTGAGGAGGCTCTTTCTCATGCACACCAGATCATCGGTGACACTCCCATAGCAGTGGATTATCTTTTTCATCCAAGGCCCCTGGGACTTACAAAACTTCTCCTTACCCATGGATTTCAGGTACAGTCCGTTTTTCTGGACAGTATCAGCCCGGAAGAAAAAGAGGTATTTTTCTGGCTGAAGGAGAATTATCCGGAGCTGAAGTTGATTTCCACTGTCCGTCCGGAGATGAGGGTGCGGACACGGCAGCAGTCCGAAAAAATCCTTGCCATCGGCCAGAAAGCAGCTTGGTTTACCGGAAGCCGAAATTTTGTCAATATGGTACAGGGCGGCGGGCTCTGGGGATTCGACGGAATCAGACATACCGCGCAGCTGATGGTGGAAGCATTTCATGAAGAAAAAGATCCGGAAGATCTGATCGTTCGAAAAGGATGGGGGTGCGAAAGCTGCATATGAGACAGGCATATCGAATTATACCGATTTATACGGCAGACGTGTCCGGTGTCTGTTCCGCTTTGTATGAGCTTGGAGGAATGACGGTGATGCATGATCCTTCTGGCTGTAATTCTACCTATAATACCCACGATGAGATCCGTTGGTATGACCAGGACAGCCTGATTTTTATCTCAGGCCTTACGGATATCGATGCGATCATGGGAAATGATGAGAAATTTCTCCGGGATATCGAAGATGTGGCGGAGGAACTGAAACCGAAATTTATTGCTCTTGCAAGTTCCCCGATTCCCTTTATGAACGGAACAGATTTTCCTGGACTTGCCCGTGCACTTACGGCCGAGACAGGGATTCCGGCGTTTTCGGTTCCAACCAGTGGTATGCATGATTATGTGTATGGAGCAGGGCTGGCACTCTCTGAGATTGCCAGACATTTTACCGGCGCTGCAGAGAAGAGAAAACGGAAATTAAATCTTCTTGGAGTAACACCCCTGGATTTTGGCCCCCAGCCGATGGTAGATGCCATGAAAAAACGTCTGGAAGAACGAGGCTGGGAGATCCTTTCCACCTGGGCTATGGGCGATACGCTGGAAGAACTTGGGCGTGCCGGTGAGGCGGAGGTAAACCTTGTGGTATCTTCCGTGGGAATCCCGGCGGCAAATGTTCTGAGAGAGAAATTCGGGACACCTTTTCTGGTGGGAACGCCGGTGGAAGGCTATGAAGATGAGATTTCGGACGCACTTGAGAAGGCAGCGGGGAGCCCTTGCGAAGCGTTTGAGGATAAAAAAGAAAACTCCGCGGAAAAAAGTGGAGCGCAGATTTCCGGTGAACAGGAAGAGTTGTGGAAAGTAACTCCGGATCAGGTGATCTATCTGAGAAAAAAAGACAGCCCATTGTCAGGATTTATCCCCACTCCGGACATCACCCTCATCGGGGAACCGGTTACCATGGGCTCCCTGGCAGCAGCCATAGAGCAGAAGTGTGGAAAAAAAGTTCAGCTTCTCTGCCCGCTGGAGATCACAGAAGGACTCCTCCGCCGGGGAGATGAAGCCATCCGCGGGGAAGAAGCCATGGAAGAAAAACTGAAAACTGCCAGGATCATTGTGGCAGATCCTCTCTACCGCCCGATCTGCCCGGAAAGTGCCACTTTTTATGAGATGCCGCATATTGCATTCTCCGGAAGAATCTATCTCAAAAATTTGTATAATTTCAGAAAAACCACATAAACTATAAGAAACCGGAAAGGCGTTGCAGAAATAGCAGCGCCTTTTTATGACGGTAAAACTGGTGAACGGATCTTATATGGAGGGATTTTTATGTGGGGATTTCTGTCGGCGCTGATCTCGGGCGCACTGATGAGCATTCAGGGAGTATTTAACACAAATGTAACAAAACAGACAAGTCTGTGGGTTTCCACCGGATGGGTGCAGTTTTCCGCATTTCTGGTCTGTGTGGCTGCATGGCTTTTTACAGGTAGGGAAAGTATCGGTGCACTGTGGCAGGTGGAGAATAAATATACGCTGCTTGGAGGCGTGATCGGTGCGTTCATTACCATTACCGTGATCCAGAGTATGGGCAGTTTGGGGCCAGCGCGGTCAGTTATGCTCATTGTGATCTCCCAGCTTGCAGTGGCTTATCTCATAGAACTGATGGGACTTTTTGGAGTGGAAAGAGCGGATTTTCAGTGGAGAAAGCTGTTTGGAATGCTGATCTGCATTGCAGGCGTGGTTATTTTCAAATGGAAATAGAAATAAAAGTATTGTAATATTTGTAATACTTCGTTAAAATAAGGTATGGTTTTGTATGAGTAACGGGGCACCTGCCATCACATCGGCAAAAAGGAGTGAACCCCTGACCCATGAAAATAAAATCACATATCAGAAGTGTTCAGCTTATTTTTTCCATATTTATGTTTCTGATCTTTGCAGGACTGACAGGTTGTAAGGATGATGGAGCAGAGTTTCTGGAAAAAGAACTGGTGCAGGAAGAAAGTACAGAAACATCCGGAGTGGATTTGGAACAAGAAGATCCTACGGACGCGGAAAGTGGAGTATCTGAGAAGAAGTCTGAGGAGAAGCAAGTGGATACAGTACAGGAAACGGCAGCTGCGAAACAGCAGCCGGAGATCTCAGAGATTCCAGAAACGATCTACGTAGACATCTGCGGAGCAGTAACCAGCCCCGGAGTCTATGAACTTCCATACGGCAGCCGTGTTTTTCAGGCTATTGAGAAAGCCGGTGGATATCTTCCGGAAGCTGCGGCAAGTTATCTCAACCGTGCGAAGGGACTTTCTGACGGACAGCAGATCTATGTGCCTACCCAGGCGGAAGTGGACAGCCAGATGATTCAAGTTACTGAGGATGGACAGGAAGCCACATCAGAAACTGCCCCCGGGAATAACAACGAAGAGGGATCTGCCGGAGAAAATACTGGCACAGACCAGAAGATCAATCTGAACACCGCTGATGTATCCCAGCTTACCACTCTCACAGGTGTAGGGGAGTCCAAGGCCCTGGCGATCATCGCTTACAGGGAAGAGAACGGCCCTTTTACTTCCATAGAAGACATTATGAACGTGCCTGGTATCAAGGAAGGAACCTATGAGAAGATAAAGGATAAAATAGCAATAAAGTAAGGAGCGTTAAATGAGCAGGAAAGTATTGGTAGTAGATGATGAGAAACTGATTGTCAAGGGACTTCGTTTCAGTCTGGAGCAGGATGGAATGGAAGTGGACTGTGCCTATGACGGAGAGGAAGCTCTGGAAAAAGCCAAGGCCGGAGAGTATGATATAATTCTTCTGGACCTGATGCTTCCGAAGATGGATGGTCTTGAGGTATGCCAGCAGATCCGTGAATTTTCCAATGTCCCGATTATCATGCTTACAGCAAAAGGTGAGGATATGGATAAGATTCTGGGCCTGGAATACGGAGCAGACGATTACGTGACCAAACCGTTTAATATTCTGGAAGTCAAGGCCCGTATCAAGGCGATCATCCGCCGTGCAGGCAGCAACCAGAACAAACAGGAGAAAGCCAAGACCGTAGAAGTCGGAGAACTGAAGCTGGACTGCGAAGGACGCCGTGTATTTATTTCCGGAAAAGAGATTAACCTTACAGCCAAGGAATTTGATGTGCTGGAACTTCTGGTATTCAATCCGAACAAGGTATACAGCAGAGAAAATCTTCTGAATATCGTATGGGGATATGAGTATCCGGGAGATGCAAGAACTGTGGATGTACATATCCGGAGACTTCGTGAAAAGATTGAAACGAATCCAAGCGATCCAAAATATGTCTATACGAAATGGGGAGTGGGTTATTATTTCCAGGGGTAAGAATACATTTTCATTTAAGAAAAAGATCTTTAACAATCTTAGATTCCGAATTTTTATTATGGTGCTTCTTGCCGGGCTTGTGCCCAGCGTAGTAGCACTATTTGGAATCGTAAAAGTCTATGAGTCACGTGCTGTGTCACTTCGAACAGCAGAAATTCAGAATCAATGTACAATTTTAACGAATCAGATCAGTGCGAGCCACTATTTTGAGGACACTTCACAAGAGGTGGTCAATGACAGCCTGAATCAGCTGACTAACATTTATAACGGAAGAGTTATGGTAATTGATGATCAGCTGAGGGTAGTCAAGGATACTTACAGTCTGGATGAGGGAAAGCTGGATGTATCTGAAAGTGTAGTGCGCTGTATGAAAGGGACGAGCACGAATAATTATGATAAGAAGAATCATTATATCGAG
>OLSX01001600.1_pt1 | contig 21357 bp, 12 predicted proteins | sample 1673141 | NCBI WGS metagenome assembly OLSX01 (sample SAMEA3136759, study PRJEB25190) | human gut metagenome | biome: human gut; feature: human-associated habitat; material: faeces | place: Austria | collected 2013
TGCACCCCGATAATGCACTTTCAATGTAAAAATAATTTTGAACACCTACTTATTTGGCTTTGAAAAATTTAATGAGTGCAGCGATTTTGGTAACGACATATAAGAATACGGGTAAACAAACCACGAGGCAAATAGCCACCGTCAGTACCGATGCGAAAGGGTGCTGAACTATGAGGTCGTGTATGGGTTTCAAGTTTGTGCTCATAAAATGTTCTAAAATGTATCTGCTACAAAGGTAATAAAAAAATGAGGAAATGGCAAAAGAGGTCAGTTTTGTAATAAAGATAGATGACAATGGTAGTGCCAAGCGCGTTACGGCCGATGCGGAAGAACTGGGCCGTGTGATAAGGGGCGTGCAGGCTGAGAGCGAGCGGCTGAAGAGTGACATTTTGACTTGGTCGCAGGCATCGCAAGCGATAGATGCCCTGCAGGACTCGATAGATGAATTGCAGGGTGTGATGGTCGACCTTACTTCGGCCTACCAAGTGCAGCTTGTGGCAGAGACCCAGTTGGCGACGATCATGCGCCAGCGCATGAACAGTACCAATGAAGAGATACAGCGCATTAAAGATTTTTGCTCTGCACAGCAGGAATTGGGCGTAATAGGTGACGAGGTACAGTTGAGCGGCGCTCAGCAGATGGCAACCTTTTTGAAGGAGAAGCAGAGCCTTGAGACGCTTATTCCCGCGATGAACAACCTAATAGCGCAGCAGAATGGCCTGAATGCCACCAATCAGGACGCTGTGAGCATAGGCAACATGATGGGCAAGGCGATGCAGGGGCAGGTGGAGGTGCTGCAGCGTGTGGGTGTGACCTTTGACGAGAGTCAGAAACAAGTGTTGCAGTTTGGTACGGAGAGTGAGCGTGCAGCCATGCTTGCCGAGGTGATAACAGCGAATGTTGGCAACATGAATGCGGAGCTTGCCAAGACCGATGCCGGGCAGCAGAAGCAGCTTGAGAACACGCTTGGGGACGTGAAGGAGCAGCTTGGCGGGCTTGTGCAGGGTGCGCTGCCGTTTGTGACGATAGCTGCCCAGACGATGGCGTGTGTGACGAATGCCAGCAAGTTTGCGGCCTCGTTGGCAGCTTTGAGTGCCGCCTTTTCCATTTCCACTATTAAGGCTACAGCATTGGCCATACATGAAAAAATAGTATCTGTAGCGCAGAATATGATGGCTGCAAGCGGATATGCGGCAACGGCAGGAACGGCAGCAATGACGGGGGCAGTGACTGCGCTGTATGCCGCTCTGACGATGGGCCTGTCGGTTGTTATAACAGGGATAGTTGCGCTGTTCAGCTCGATGGGTGACGAGGCCGATGACGCAGCTCAAGATGTGGACCTGCTGAAGGAGAGTACGGATGCCTTTGGTAATGCATCGTCGAATGCGAAGGCAGAAATAGATATGGAGATAAGTTCGCTCGGGACGCTGATAAATGGTCATAAGAATGCTTCGAAAAAGGTGAGCGAGCTGAACCGTAAGTATGGCGAGAGTTTTGGCTATCACCGTACTGCTGCGGAATGGTATGACACGCTCATAGCGAAGAGCAAGGTGTATTGCGAGCAGGTGGGTTATGAGGCGCAGGCGAAGGTGCTTGCATCGCAGATAGCTGCGAAACAACTTGAAAAGGAAAGCAAGGAAAGTGAGCGCTACCAACTGGGGCAGCAGTACTGGGACGGGAACGGCCACATACACTACAACTATGAGAATGCTGCAGGTGGCAAGAACTATTATGACCAACTTGGTGGGGAGATAAGCAAGCTGACGGGCGAAATCAATACTCTGCAAAAGCAGTATGACTCCGCCATAGCGCACATGGTGAGTGCTCAAAAGAAGTTGGACGCATCGCGGAAGTCGGTTGATTTGTCGCGCAAGAATCTGAAAGATGTGTCGGACCAGGAATTGACGGACAACATTACTCAACTGGAAAATGAACTGAAGAACACCTCGCGCAGTAATGAAGCGGAGCGGACAAGGCTGAATAAGGAAATTGGGCGGCTGAAGAAGGAGCAGAAAAGGCGTGAGGAGAATGACAAGAGGCAGCAGGGTGTCAGTACCCCCAAAAAGACCCCGAAGAAGACGAGGTCCACCTCAAGGGTTACGGCAAACGACACTCCCATAACAGACCCGAAAACGCTTGAAGATGTTGGCAGGAACATATCCATATATGAGGCGCGACTGAAGAAGACAAACAAGGACGATGGCGAGAAGATAAAGCTGCTGACGGGACTCATTGCCAAATACAAGGCTCTGCAGGAAGCTATACAGGAGGAGATAGATGCTGCCGACCATACGGTGGCGCTCGACACGCTTGAAGGGATAGATGCCGAGATACAGTACCAACAGCAACTGCGTGGAAAGGCATCGAAGGAGGACCTTGCCAAAATAGACAAGGAGATAAAGCGTTTGAAGGACCTTAAAACAGTGTTTGAAGACAGTTCGCACGTGGCTCTTGGCATAGATCAAATAGAGACGTATGAGCAGCTTGACAATGAGATAACCTTTTACCAAAAGAAGCTGAAGAGCGCAACCGCTACGGAGCGCGTCGAGATACAGAAGCGCATCAAGGAGTTGGAAAGGCTTCGTGGCAAGTGGGACGATGTGCTTTCGGCAATGGATAAGCCTGCAGGCATTGGCAGTTTGAACTCGATGGAGGAACTCGACAGGGCCATATCCTATTACAGCGAGCGGCAGCGTAAGGCTTCGGGTGCTGAGGTGGAGAACATACAGCGTACGATAAATGCGTTGCAAGCCAAGCGCGATGCGCTGACCCGTGTGACAGAACTACCGGCCATGCAGCAGGAAACTGCAGAACTTGACGGGCTGAGTGGGAAACGGCTGAAGATGGAACTGGAACTCATAGGCATTGAAGGGATTAAGGACAAGATACGGTCGCTGCAGAAGATGCTTGATGACACGAAGAATCCGCTTGGTGATGAACAACGCAAGGAGGTAACAAAACTTATTCAGACATGGGGCCAGTATGAGAAAGTTCTGAAGAAGAGCAGTGTCAAATTCAGCGAAGCGTGGGCTGGTATAAAAGGCATTGGCGGTGGTGTAGAGAGCATAACTGATGCTTTGAATGGTAACGGCAATGCCTGGCAGATGATAACGGGTGTGGTAGATGGTGCCATACAGATATACGATGGTGTAAAGGGTGTGATACAGATAATAGATGCTCTGAGTGCTGCCCTAGGGATATCGAATGCTGTGACCGCTGCAAGCGGAGTGGCAGCTACCACAGCAGCCTCGGCAAAAACGGCTGCAGCCCCTGAGGAGGTGTCGGCATCGTCTGCAACGATGGTGGCCGTAAAGGCAGAGGCGATGGCGTACCGCGAGCTTGCAGCCTCGGAATTTATGGCTGCACATGCTTTCATACCGTTTGCCGGTGCTGGCATTGCTGCTGGCTATATAGGCATGATGCAGGGACTTGTAGGTTCGGTTGCCGTGACGCCATTTGCGAATGGCGGTATTGTGTATGGGCCGACCCTGGCGCTGATGGGCGAGTATGCCGGAGCGAAGAGCAACCCGGAGGTGATAGCACCGCTGAACAAGCTGAAGTCGCTGATTGGTAATAATGGCGGCGGAGGTGGCGGCGTGTACGAGCTGAAGGTGAAAGGCAGGGACCTTGTGGCGGTGCTTGCCAACGAGACGAGGATAAACAGGAAAGGAACGAACATCAAAATATAAGGAGCATGTATCTGCACGGACATTTTTACAACCAAAAGGAAGAGCGCATTGAGGTGCATATACTGACTGGTGGTGACAGGACAAAGGAAATCGTCATTGGTGAGAAGAAGGAGGGTGACTTGACGTTTACAGATGACCCTGTGGAACTGACGAGCCAGGTGAACGATACGTTTGACCACTTGCTGTGCCAACAGGCTACTGTACGCCTCCTGGCACGGAACTTTGTGCCTGACTTTTTTTGTGCCTCATGCCGTGACGCTGTGGTGAACATCTACCGTGAGGGGAAATGTCTCTTTGCCGGATTTATCGAACCGCAGAGCTATTCGCAGGGCTACAACGAGGAGTTTGACGAGATAGAGTTGAGCTGCATCGATGCGCTGACGGCATTGCAATATGCTAAATATCGTGATGTCGGCTCGCTCGGTGTACTGTATAATGTAGTAAAGGCGGAGGCGGAACAGCGCACATTCTTGGCGATGCTGAAAGAGATATTGGGCGGTGTGACGGCTGCGCTTGACATTGTGGGTGGTAATGTGATGCGCTACCTGTACGATGGGAGTAAGGCTGTGGATAGTGTGGTTGGTAACCGGTATGCGATATTCGGGCAGCTGACGGTGAGCGAGTTGCTTTTTCTGGGTGAAGAGGAGGATGACGTGTGGCAGCAGGACGAGGTGTTGGAGGAGATGCTGAAGTACCTGAACCTCCACATTGTGCAGAATGGGTTCACGTTTTATCTGTTCTCATGGGAGAGTGTGAAGGGCGACGAACGCATCTGCTGGCGCGATTTGCTGACTGACGCAAGCGTGACGACAGCCCGGCAGAGAACGGACATTGTGACTGATTTGGTGACAGACACGGATACGACGATAAGCGTGGGAGAGGTGTACAATAAAATTATGCTGACTGCCAAGGTGGAGCGTATGGAGAGTGTGATAGAGAGTCCGCTGGATAATGATTTGCTGAAAAGCCCTTACTGTAACAAGCAGAAGTACATGACGGAATACAGCTGTGACGCTACAAACTTGAATAAGTCGATTGATGCCTTTGTTGCTATGACTCACGGACGGGAGACAAGCTTTGATGGTGGCTGCGTGACAGACTGGTATGTGCAGATGAAGAACAACAGCCAATGGCTGTTCCCAAAGAGCGGGAGTGGTAACCTGATGGAGGAATACTGTAGTGAGGGGCGAAACCAACATGCGCTGCCGAACTGGTTGGCGAAGAACCAGGGTGCTGCCATCATGGCACTGGGCAAGGTGGAGAAGAAGACGGACGCAAAGGACAACTCCACGATACCGAAAGTGGAAATGACGAACTACCTGGTGGTGAGTGTGAACGGCAACTGTGACGACAAGGAGGCAACCACCTATCCGAATGCTGACTCGCTAAAGGCAGGCATGCCGAGGGCTGTGTATAACGGCAGCATGACGGGTGGTGTGTTTTCGCCAACAGACGAGGGCACGACGAACTACATTGTGCTGAGCGGGAAGCTGGTGCTGAACCCTGTGATGGCTTTGAGTGATACTTACCAGGCTATATACAGCTATGACGGTGGGGAAGGTATGGATAAATGGATTAGCATGTTGGTGCCGAGCAGAGATAAAGGTGGGCGATACTATACGCAGCAGTGGTGGAAGGCTGCTGCGCCGAATGAGAAAGCGGTGTGGGACACGGAGACAGTGCGTGGCTTTGTGCCGTTTACGGATACCGGGCCTCAGTTGTATGAGTTCAAGTATAGTGCCATCGGAGACGGCAGCGACCATATATCAAAGGTGGGTGTACTGGCATGTATGCTGATAATAGGGGATAAGTGTGTGGTGGAAAAAGGCACAGAAGGACAGGTGACGGACTTCGAGTGGCGGAAGTACAAGACGCTGGAGGAGTGTTCCAATGAGGACGAATACTACCAGCAGTGTTTTACGATAGGTTTTGACCCGAAAATCGGTGACAAGATAGTTGGTACCAAGTTCGATTTGCAAAACAACGTGAACTATGAGCTCGGCATCGATGCAGAGGGTATAGCGATACCAATCAAGAAGGCAGATAAAGTGAGCGGTAGGGTTAAGTTTATGATCCTGGGACCAGTGAACGCATTGTGGGACGTGGTGACGAGACGGCACAAGACGTGGTTCAGACACACGAAATGGAACAGTACAACGATACCACTGCTGGCACACGTGAGCAGCATCATGGTAGAGCAGTTTGAAGTGAAGATATATAGCGACAACGGACTGGTGAACAACACTGGTGATAACGACCTCGTTTACATGAGCGACACAAAGGAGAGTTTTGTGAACGTGAAGGATGACATCGAAATGAAGATAAACTCAGCACTGACAGCAGCGGAGTGCCAGGCTTTGGACGTGACGGACAGCGTGAAGATGAGCACCCCATTGAACACGCTGACTGGCGAGGGGCTGTTGGCGGTGTATGACTATTCGCGGGGGGTGAGCGCTAAGCCTGAGCAGCTGTATGTGGACTACTACTACAAAGAGTGGCATGCGCCAAGGGTGGTTATGACGCAGAAATTGACGGATACAGATGGTGGCATCGTGAGTTTGTTCGCTCACTATCGCCATCCCATGATGGATAAAACCTTCTTCGTGCAGGGCATCAGTCGCAACCTTGAGGAAGGATATGCAGAAATGACACTTAAGGAAATTGAGCAATGATAGACATCAAGGTAATAAAGAAACCAAAAAACGAGGGCAGCACGTCGGCCCTGCGGACGGGTGGCACTGCTTATGGCGGCATGGCTGTGAAGGAGGCTGCGCACGCGGCCAAGGCAGACCTGGCAGAGGTGGCGAAGGAGGCAGTCCATGCCACGGACAGCGATCATGCTGTGAACGCAGATGAAGCGAAACACGCCCTGGAAGCAGACCACGCCAAGGAAGCAGACAATGCTGCCAATGCAGACAAGTGGGATTATCGTGAGTTTGACGACTATCTAAATCAGCCAGTGAGAAAGACTGATGGTGTGACCTTTGACTCTGTGACCTCGGACAGCATAAGGAGCGCTGGGCAGTTTGTGGACGGAATGCTTGGTGCTGGTTTCCAGTTGTGGAAAGGTGAGGACGGACGCACTTACCTGACGGTGGACAAACTGATGGTGAGACAGACGATGGCCGTGATGGAGCTGCTCATTGAGAAGGTGAGGAGTGTGGGCGGCCTGATATGCGTGAGCGCGGCTAACGGGAAGATAAAGGCTGTGGCGGAGCAGGGGGATAGCTACCTTATTACGTTTGAGCAGGAGAATATGTTTGTGCAACATGACTTGGTGCGCTGCCAGACGTTCAGTGGCAGGGATATGCGGAGCTACTGGGTGGAAGTGGCTGATGTGGGGAATGGTGGCATTGTGGTGGCGAAGGAGGAGTTTGAGGGTGTTGTGCCTAAGGTGGGTGATGATTGTGTGCTGATGGGTAACACGACAAATGCTGACCGTCAGAATATGGTGCTCATATCGGCGACGGAGGACGGGCAGCCGAGGGTGGACGTGCTGGACGGTGTGTGTGGGAAGACCTTTGCCAATAGTTTGCGTGCGCGGCTTGGCAACCTTGATGGCATTAGGGACGACAGGTTTCCGGCAGATTGCCAGCCTAAGGGGAATGGCTTGTATGCGGACAATGCTTATTTGAGAGGTACGTTTGTGCTGGAGACGGGCGAGGACGTGAAGACTCGGTTTGAAATAAGTGAGGGTAAGTTGCAGAGTGCGATTGACGGTGTGAGGAACGATATAGTGAGTGATAAGAGCTACCTTAATAACCCGACGTTTGCATCGGGGCTGGCGAAGTGGGACTCGGTGGATGAGACGGTGTTCTTTCTCGTCGGCAACAAATGGGTGTGGGCCAACGGTGGGGCACTGAGCAAGAAGGGTGACGGGGCAAGCGTGGTGACTGACATGGGGCGCAAGGTGGTGCGGATACGCAACAAGTATGTCCGACAGAAGCATGAGAATCTGCGCTTTGTGCCGACCTTTCCGGCAAACAGCGACGGGAAGAAGGAAGCCTTGCCTGTGTATTTGAGTTTCTTTTATCGCTGCGCAAAGGCTGGCACGCTGAAGGTGGGCTTTGAAGGTGTTGAGAAGGTGGGCTTTGCGGACTTTGCCAGTATGGAGGTGAGGGAGGCGCTTGGCGTGACTGATGGTTATGTGCAATATACGTGCAGCGGACTGTGGAATGGCACCGGGGACTTTAAGTTATCGTTTGACGGCGACATCTATCTGTATATGCTTGTGCTGAGCACGGACAAGGTTGAGGCGCTGACGTATAAGTACAAAACGCTGTTCGAGCAGAGTGAGCGATTGGTGAAAATATCGGCAGCTGTGTTTGACAAGGATGAGAATATGCTTGAGGAGACAGGGCTTGTCACGACCTCGAAGTTGACTGGTATGTATGCTATTGATGGTGATGGTAATTTGAAATCCTTTGTCGGTGCCGGTCAGGACGGTGTGAAGATAAAGGCATCAAACATACAGCTGGAGGGGCTTGTGACTGCTAATAAGAACTTTATGATATTGGAGGACGGCAGTGTTGTTACGAAGAATGCGACAATATATGGTAAGGTGTACGTTGATAATGGTGGTAAAGTGGGGGGCTTTGAAATTGAGGATGGTTGCCTGAAATGGGGTGACGGCCAAGCGGAGATTAGGCTTGGATATGATACCTCGTTTGGCGAATCGTGTGTGTATATAAAGGCGAATATGTTCAGCAATGCGATTGCGGGACTTGCCCCCATGGGGGGCAGCGGTATTTATGGCAGTTGCAGGGTTACTCCAACTTTTCCTGACATGGATGTAAAGTGTGCTGGGTATTTTGACGGGGACGTAATTGTGAACGCTGCGGATATACTTGTGAAGAATGGGGCTATTCAGGCGGAAAGAATACTGCCGCAGAATGGGTGGTCGGGAACGTTCAAGGATAAGACTGTGACGGTGCAGAATGGAATAATAACTAATGTATCATAATATGAAGATAGATTTTAAGCATTTCAAAGTTTACATGACGGTAAATCATAAGTCGGTACGGCTGATGGATGTACGCGAGTCTTTTGCGGACATGTTGTACAACAATGTGAATGGAATCAAGGCGCATGCTCTTGCATTGAGGATATACAACAGTTGTGGGGAGTCGGAATATACTGATGAGGAGGTGCGGTTGGTGCGTATGGTTGCAGAACAACTGTGTGTGCCTGGCTTTATTGATGGATTGAACGAACAAATAGATAATAACAACAAAACAGAATGACCTATGGCATTGACAGAAGAAGAAAAAAAGGAACTGGTGCAGAATGTGGTGAACCAGATAAAAACTGAGAGCCAGAGTGTGGACGAACTGGAAACGGTGGACACGCTGGAGGGGGTGGTGAGCCTGCCAGCTATGAGGGGTGAGAAGGTGGTAGGCGCTCCGCTGAAACTGCTGTCAAAGCCTGCGGAGGAGGCGGCTGCTGTGGCCAGGAACTCGGCGGCAGTGGCTGACGCATCGGCAAAGAAGGCTGACGCATCGGCAAAGAAGGCTTATTCGGTAGTGGCTATAATGTCGGACTACGAAGATCGTGTGAAGCGGGCAATGAATGGTGCTACCGCTCGCTTTGATGGTTTTGTTGAAGGTGTTGTGGTAGAGCTTATGTCAGTAACGTCGGTTGATGGCATTTATTACGATAAAACGAATAAGCGTTTTTGTGCCAAGAAAGGCGATCGGTACTATAATAATTGGGCTATAGGCAATGATGTAAATGCTGCTTCAATGTACCTTGATGATGGTCGTAAAACTCCACGTAAGGATAAAGTGTATGTATGTGGTACGTGTCTCTATGTGTGGAATGATAAAGAAGATGATTTGGTGGTGGTTGATAAGACTACGAAGGAACTTGGTACGTGGCTTATCACGCACGAGAATGTTACAACTATCGATGCGCTCAATCAAGAACTTGACGCTTTTGATGCTAAAACGGCACAAGGGCTACACCGTGTGAAATGCTGGGGCATTCCGCTTTTGGTCACGTTTGCCAACCTCAACGTGGGCGATAATGTGCTTATGCAGACTATATATGGTTCGCTGACAATGAAATCAGATGGCAGTGGTGTAGCTTCTATCAATAGCATTGGGCAACACGCTATATTTGTGCGATACTATAATAATGGTAAATGGAATAGCTGGGGGAGATATGGCGCTATAGCCCAAGATGGCGTGGAAGGAACAAGTAAGCACTATGTGTACTCATCGGCATCAGATGAGACGCGTTGTGTGCTGAGCAGTAAAATGTGGACTTATGTGCATACAGACGGTAATTTGTTTTTGCGGTTTAAGAAGTGGGGAGCTAATAATGATACCGTTGCACAGGATTATAGCCAAGTTATGCTGACGGGACGTGTGTCGAATGATAAATGGGGGCTGATGAACCCTTACGTGTTTGCACGACTGAATAATCATACTTTGACAGAAGGGCTAAGTACGTTGGACGAGGTAAAGGTGAACTACACGCGCTTTGATGACAGTGGGAACAAAGTGCTTACGCTCACGAAAGCTACTACTGCCAAGGCTGGTGTGATGACGGCTGGCGACAAGAAACGGCTCGATGAACTTATTGGTGTTAAGAATTTAGGTTGGTATTCAGTTTCGTCAGGAGGCGAGTCGGCAGCAGTTAAAGAGCTGATGAATTATGCTACCTGCCCATTTATGGTGTACGATGTGGGTACGGTGATGTCGGGGGTGGTAATGCAGGTGCGTATTGGTCAGGATTCTTATAGACAGTGGCTCAGGCTTGGCACGTCGCTCCAATATCGCGATATTGCATGGAAAGCAGGTACAGCACAGCTTGAGGTAGGTGGGTGGAACGCACTGATGGACTTTACGCCAACGCATGCTAGGCAAATTGTTGCTAATCGCGAAGATATTGCCAGTAATATGCAGAATATTCATTCAAATACCTCGCGCTTGGATGGGATTGATGGTACGATAGAGTCCTTCGGTAGTAGCATTACGGAACAGGCTAAGCGTATATATGACTTGGAGCAGTGTAGACCTTTGGCTACGAATAGGCGTAATGGTTTCATGAGTTCGGAAGATAAGACTCAACTTCAAGATGCGTTTGATGATCTAACAACTCGACAACAGGCACAGGGCGTGGCAGGGTATGTTGGCAAGAATAATGTGATAGAGATGCAATATTCTGTTGGAAATACGTACGTTGATGCTGACATTTATCGAAATGCTGAAGAACGTGATTATACCCCTGGTGCTATTTTTTATGTGTATATTTCGGCTGGATACGATGAAGGACAGCCAGATAAACAATGTGTTTGGTTTGGCTCACCCATCGAAGCGACAAAGTTTGTGCGATATCGCCTTAATTATTGGTTGCATGGTCCTACCGATACTTTGGTCGGAAAGTACTTATATGACGCAATTAACAATAAATACTATGAGGTTCGTGAAGGTGCTGTAGGTGAATATATATCTGAAACTTCAGATGATATTCCTTGTATTATGACCATTGCCGATAAGTGCCTGTTGAATAGAATTAGGAAAATGTTAAACTTGTAATTTTTGTGATTAGTAATACTTATGTTTACTAATAGAGACATGTATTTGGAGTGCGACGTTTTGAATGTGATGTCGGCTTGTATTTTGGATTCGGTGGCAAACTCAAGGCGTTGAGCGAGGGTGCGTAAAGCGAGAACGAAAAGGTAAAACGAAAAGAACGGGGTTCGGATGGGGCTCGAACTCTGTTCTTGCATTATATGCATACTATCTTAGCCCAGTTGAAAATATTGGGAGGTGGGTATGTGCTACAATGGTACATTTCGTTTTAAGAAATTAGACGACTCGTTTTGGAATGGCGAAACGTTTCGTTTTGCGGATTATATTTTATTGATGTTTGCCTATGCAATAGGAATAAATTGCCCTTGTTTTGCCTATGCAATGTGACATTTTTATCAATGTTTGCCTATGCAATAGGAACAATTTACCCTTGTTTTGCCTATGCAATGTGATATTTTTATTGCTGTTTGCCTATGCAATAGGAATAAATTGCTCTTATTTTGCCTATGCATTGTGACATTTTTACAGGCAGGGCGGCCGCCCCAGCCTCAGCTTATGTGAAAAACCACGGCGCCAGACTTATGTTACTTATGTAGCTTATGTACTTATGTCTCCCGCGGTAAGCGGCACAAGGGCGAACTGCCCTTAAAAACACAGAACAAAGTTTATTACTCCAAATGTCGGATAATATATATTCCTGATCAGTTCACTATAATTGATTTGGATGACACATTGACGAAGTCGGGTGATACATTGCTGTCCGGACAAACGCCTAAGCACCACATAGTAATGCTTAGGCGTTTGACCGGACAGCAATATATTGTTATATACAACTTGAAAAACGTCAATATAGCTACGGCGTCAGCCATCATCAGCACGTCAGCATGCCTCGCATGCTTTGCAAGCCTTATTTATTCTTTCGTCTCACATTAAACTTGATGCCCCCAGCTTTGCCAGCGTGGTACGCCATGTCACTTTTGCCGTCGTGCGTCAGTTTGTACACTTTGAGCATTTCACCCTCGGCAAACAAGTCGCAGCAGAAAGTATCTCCCACGCTGAGTTGCGCATTACGGCTCCTCGTCACCTCAAACATATTGTTGCCCAAACACCGGAACGTACAGCTGCGGTCGGGCAGCCAGCGCACTATCACCTCGTCGCCAACCTGCAGTTCATTAGACAAGCACGCTTTGCTGAAAAACATTTCGCTCTGCGATGCAATCGTATGTCCCCCTTTTACAGAAATACCCCCCCGGTTGCAAAAATCTGCAAAATCGTCAAATCCCAAGAATTTAGCAATCACGTTCAGCGTATTTTTGCTGGGTTTGCTTTCCTGGTCGTGAATATACCCCCACATGCGTTTGAGTGTGGTAGTACTGATATATTCGTGGCATTCGGCAAGCAGCAGTTCGCTCAGATACGCAAAGTCGTGGTTGCGTTTCATGTTAAGCCCGGTCCTTTCCTCTAAGGCATGTAGCAGTTTATCTTTCATTTTAGCAAAAATTCAGTATCTCTATGGGTCGAAAAAGTAGAGAACTCTCCCATACCCATTGTTTGGCGGCGTGTTTCTCGCCCATTTGTTATGCAAAAGTAGCAATTTGTGCGCACAAAAAGCATACGAGTCTTAAATAGGACAAAAAGGACAATGTAGGATTAGATGGAAGTGTCGTATATTTGCGAACGGATATAGGAGTTGATAAAAGCTGTTATATCATTTCCTCAAAAATGCTAAATACTATAACCATATAAAAACAAAAGTACTATGGACGTAAATGTTATTCAGTTCCTTCATCCAGGTGAAGAACATGGCGTTGATGACAGGAAAAAGATGATTAAGTACTGGAATCATGGCCCACACAAACGTAAGTTTTTGAAAGCGCGAGGTCAGTATGTGACCGATGTTGCTCGTGGTACTCTTTCGGAAGAGATGCCACTCTTGTTTTGGGGTGAGTGGGAACCCAACTCTCACGTAGTAGAAGAATTTAGCCCCGTCAAAAAGTTAAAGCTGTGGCCTCGCTATCTGCATGAGCCTTACTTGCCATCAAGCAAGAAATCTGCCGTATTGTCACCTGTTTCTACTCCAACTCCATGCATAGGGTCTTGTGATGAAACCAAGAAGCCAAAGGGTGGTTGTATAACAGATTGGGACAACGATTGCTGCCAAAATACCGATCCTTTCGTTTTTGGCGAAGCGTTCATCTACAGCCTTTGTCAGCAGTGGAGAGAGTATAAAAAAGGACATTTGCATACGACCTATCTGAGCCGATTGCCTATTGGTAGTCTGATTCTTTTTGGTTCGAAAGTGATGCTTGATACGGGAAGTACTAAGGAAGATGCCTTTGCCCTTGATACCGTTTTTGTGGTAGGCGATAGTCGTCCGTATACCATCAAGAATTACAAAACAGATTTGGCGGGCTTCATTTCCAAGGACTACGGCTATATTATGGGCTTTGATCATGCACGGGGTGCAGGAGTAAGCATGAACATAAGATGCTACAAGGGTGCCACACCAGCTAATCCCGTGAATGGCATGTATAGTTTCTCACCTTGCCAAGTGGCTGACCCCCAAGGAGGCAAGTCTTTCCATAAGGTAATAATCAAAAAAACAGATGGATTGAACGATTATATCAACGTGAAAGTGCAGCAAGGTTTCAAAGGCAGTATCACAATACCCGATAGTGAAGCCCAAAAGGTGTGGACTAAGGTATGTGAGATCGTTGAGAATCAAGGCTGTCTGCAAGGGGTTAATTTCCAATACTAATAATTTGAGGTTTGAACAAATAAAGCTCGTTGCAAGCTTATCAAGTTTATTAGGAAAACCTTTAATTAACCTTGAAACGCATGGATTAAAGGGTGGCTCTATTAATTCAAATGATGTTTTTGCGGGATTTTTAAGAGTGGGTGAAAAAAGAATACTCTTTCAAGTTCAAGAGCCTGCAAATCATACATCAGAACTGAATATTTAATTCGTTCAGAATGAATAGGGCTACCCTTTCGTGCTACTAATCAATACAGGCGCATTCGTTATGAAAGAAGAAAATGCAATGAAAAAGATCATTGAGTCATATCTTGAACGAGGATTTGGCTCTATGAACAAGAACGATTTCGAGGTCTTTATTTTCTCATGGCTCATTCAGAATCACTCCGACTATAAGAATGCAAGTGATAATGAAATAAGTCGGAAACTTAAAATTCCTGAATCGAAAATTAAACGTCTTCGTTACGAAGCAGAACTAAGGTATGGCAACAATGATACAGACGTGTTGTGGCAGAAATTGCGAAATTACCTTTCGATTGTCAATTACCGCAAAACAGAAGATAATGTATTGCGCTTTTCTATCCCCGACAAACAGGTGCGTCTGTTTCTAAAGGACCAACTGCAAGCAGGAAATCGCTTTTGTGATAGTTCTTTCTCCGAAAACATTGTAGTAATCAGTGTTGACGATTTACTTTATTTGTTAGCTAACGGAGGCATTCCTAAAGAAGATTATTCAAAAGTTATTCAACAAGTAAAGTCTACCTGCAAAGGAAAGGATTTACCGCAAAGCCCTACTGAAATCTTTAAGGTCTGTGCAAGCGATGTGGTAGCAAAAGCTTTATCTAAAGTTTTTAACCCTAAAACTGCTTCGTGGTTAGTAGATAAGGTTAAAGAAAAAGCAAACATAGAATAATAAAAGAACAAACAATATGAAGAATAATAGATACTCAATAAGCATACGCCATGCGTTAATGCTTTTAGTACTCCTATTGGGATTTCCGTATTTTGGGTATGCAGAATATGATATTTGGGAAGATGTTGATGAGGATGGCCTTCATTATCAAATAAATGTCACTCAAGGATATGCCGAGTGTTATGGTTATGGAGTATCTGGAAATATAGTAATTCCAAGTTCTATATTTTATAAGACTAGGAATAAATATTATCCAGTGACTCAAATCGGACGTTTTCAAGGTGACAGTATTACTTCTATCACTATTCCCGAAAGTGTAACTACAATATGTTCGTCAGCTTTTTGGGGATGTAGCGGTTTGACATCGATCGAGATTCCTAATAGCGTGACTACAATAGGTAGCAGCGCCTTTTATGATTGTCGCGGTTTGACTTCGATTAAGATACCTAATGGTGTGGCTTCAATAGGTGACGATGCCTTTTATGGATGTAGCGGTTTGACTTCTATCAACATTCCTGAGAGCGTAACTTCGATAGGTAGCAATGCCTTTCAGAGTTGTAGTGGCTTGACTTCTATCAATATTCCTGATAGTGTAAATTCGATAGGTAGTGATGCCTTTTGGAATTGTAGTGGCTTGACTTCTATCACGATTCCAAGTAGTGTGACTTCGATAGGTAAACGAGCCTTTTACTACTGTACTGGTTTGATATCTCTTAATATTCCAAATAGATTCATAGATAGTGATATTATACAATGTTCAAAATTGGAGTCTCTTACTGTATATGGAGATGTTCCTTCATATTGTTGTGATATAATTGGGCTTAATTCATCTTTGAAATCTGTCACTATAGAAGACGCGACTTCGATAGGTAGCTTCGCCTTTATGAGTTGTAATGGTTTGACTTCTATCAATATTCCCGAAGGCGTAGAATCGATAGGGTGGAGTGCCTTTTGTAATTGCAGTGGTTTGACTTCTATCAATATTCCCGAAGGCGTAGAATTGATAGGTAGCGGCGCCTTTGAAGGTTGCAGTGGCTTGACTTCTATCAACATTCCCGAAGGCGTAAAATTGATAGATAGCGGCACCTTTAAAGGTTGCAGTGGCTTGACTTCTATCAACATTCCTGAGAGCGTAACTAGGATAAGTAGCGAAGCCTTTGCTTATAGTGGTTTGACCTCGATCGAGATACCTAATAGCGTAACTTTGATAGGTAGCTACGCCTTTAGTAATTGTAGTGCTTTAACTTCTATCAATATTCCTGAGAGCGTAACTTCGATAGGTAGCTACGCCTTTAGTAATTGTAGTGCTTTGACTTCTATCAATATTTCCGAAGGTGTAACTTCGATAGGTAGTGATGTCTTTAATGGTTGCAGTAGCCTGCTCTCTCTCACAATTCCAAAGAGTGTGACTTCTATAGGCGAGGCAGCATTTAAGGATTGTAGTAGTTTAAGTAAGGCAATGATTATTCCATCCAATGTAACAGAAATAGCTGATGAAACATTTATGGGTTGCAGTAGTTTGCCTTTAGTCAGATTAACAAGTAATGTGGCAAAAATTGGCAATCACGCATTTGATGGTTGTAAGGCTTTCAAATCATTTACATTCGCGCCCAATATTACATCGATTGGCAATTCTGCCTTTCGTAACTGTGGCGGACTTACATCAATTAAACTGCCGTCAAAAGTTGATAGGCTTGGTAACTATGCATTTGCTGATTGCGAAAATCTTGAATCCGCTATATTTAACTCAAATGTGGAAATAAACAATACTACTTTTGAGAATGATACGAAGTTGAAAACGCTAACCTCTGACGTGTGTTACTTCGATGGTGTGGCCTTATATAATAAAGAAAAGACAAAATTGATAGGAGTCTTTGACTATACACTCAGTGAATGTACAGGCATTCCTGAAACTGTTATATCCATTGGTGAACATGCTTTCAAAGATTGTACTAATTTGTCTAAAATCAATCTTCCTTCTGGACTTACTTCAGTGGGATATGATGCATTCTGTAATTGTGAAAAAATGACGCTGAGTGCTTTACCCGATCAGTTAACGTCTATTGGAGAACGAGCTTTCTTGAATTGCAGTAACATCACGATAAAACGTTCGCCCTCCACATTAAAATATATAGGAGGACAGGCCTTTGCTAATTGTAAGGGTATAACATCATTCACCTTCGCGAATGATGCATACTTAGGTACAGGCGTCTTTACAGACTGTACATCGTTGAAAACAGTGAATATTTCCTGGCTCAAGGACGTGTCAGATTGTCTTTTTGAAAATTGCGCCGCACTTAATCGTGTTGTAACTTCTGCAGATTTGACTTCTGTGGGTACTAAGGCCTTTAAAAACTGTAGCAATTTGGCATCTATAACATTGTCATCAGTTAGGTTGATTAAATCGGAAGCATTCTATGGTTGTAGTAACCTGAAAGAAGTTTCCATGCTGAAAGTAGATTCCTTGTGTTCTGAAGCATTCTATGGTTGTAGTAATCTGGAAGAAATTAATATACCGAATATAATATATCTGTGCCAAGATAATATATTCAATGGTTGCAGTAACTTGAAAAAAGCAAATATACCGAATGTAAAATCTTTGGGCAATAATACATTCTATGGTTGTAGTAACCTGGAAGCAATTAATATACCGAATATAAAATCTTTGGGCAGTAATACATTCAATGGTTGCAGTGCCTTGAAGAAAGCGAATATCTTATCATGTGATTCTATATCAGATTCTGTATTTAAGGATTGCGTAGCATTACAAAGCATTCAGATACAAAGCGATTCGCTCAGGTCAATTGGTAGAGCAGCCTTTTCGGGTTGTTTAAGTCTGACGTCACCATGGGAATTCTTGAATAGTGATATGACGATTGCTGACAGTGCCTTTATTGGATGTACAAGTCTAAAGAAAATCAGAGTGAGAAGAAATGATCCTTACTCTAATTGTCCGTTTGCAGAAAACCTTGTGGTTTATGTGCCCGAAGGCAGTAAAGAAACATATCAAAATGTATTGCCACAGTGTACGATTTATGAAGATTGCAATAAGAATAGTCAGGAATCTCAGGCTGTTCTTTCACTATGCAATTCTTACAATCAAATTGACTTTAAGCCGCTTGTAGATGAAGAGGCGGATGCTCCTTGGACGGAATGCAATGTGTTGACCGACGTTTCGCAACTCAGTGCCAATTTCGTAAATGAACTCGAGGGTTCGTTAGATGCCTTAGTTGATAGTTCGGACGATAGCTATTTCTTGTCAGCTTGGGATGCAGATAATCCGAACGAGGACTATCACTACATTCAGGCAGACTTGAAAAAAGGCTGTAAGGCATTCAATATCACATTTAAGCGTCGCAGCACCGATGACAACTCGGCGCCAACAAAGGTGCATGTGTTTGTAACGAATACATTGGGTGACGATAATAATTGGATTGATCTTGGAAGAGATACGCTCATTTACAATGATCTTACAGCTTCAATCAACGCAAACTATTATGCCAAGGTGCGCTATGTGCGATTGCAAGTAGAGGCTACAGCTGACAATACAAAAGAATATGGCAATCTTTTCTTTGCATTGAATAAGCTCGACATTACGCCATGTCGTCTGAATACATCTATTCCCAAATGGGATGACGGTATATATTACGCTATAACAGATGCTGAAAATTATGATAAAAAATTCTTAAGTGGGGAAGATGCGCAGCTTTACAATCGATGTACAGTTTTCAAAGTGCAATATACCTTACCTCTTAAGTATGTTGTAATGAAATACGTAAAAGGTGATAAATATCCCATGCATAAGATGAATCTCGATAATTGTAGTGAGGGTCCAAATTATGAGACTTTTACTATCAATGCGGATTATCGTTATTACAACAACACAACGGGCATTTATTGTGCACAGTTCCAGCAACCTACATATGAAATAGAACTTTGGAGTCCCCAGTACGCTAATGTTCAGTGCTGTGCTCACGTATACACCCGTCCTCCCAAAGCAAATTTGATATCAGAAGATGCTAGAACGGCAATAAAGGATTTGCTTAGTTTGTATGATGATAAAGATTTCATTCAGGAGAGTGATCTTAAAATCTTGCAAAATTATTGTAACGAAATTACTCGCCTTGCACAGTCAGGACGTTATGCTGACTTCGCAAAGCATGAATATTGCACTTTCTATGCTGACTATCCTGCAGTGGTACCAATGCTTGTTAAGGCGGGCATCGTGAAAGAACAAAATGGGGAACTCGTAGTAGATTATATCTATAACGAGGGTGATGTAATTCCTGCTAATACGGGTGTGATTCTTAAAGGAAACTGCTTGGGAAATGCTTATGTGATGGAACAGGGTACCACAGATGCCACCTCGCCTGAAGGAAACCTGCTACATGGTACGGTCGATGACGAAGAAACCTACGTTGATGGTTGTAGCCGTTATTATATGTTGTCGTATGACAAGGCTGGTGACTCGCGATTGGGCTTCTACTGGAATGGCGAAAATGGTCCCCACCCATTCATCAACAAGGCTTACAAGGCTTATTTGGCCATTCCTGACACATACAACGCTATGGGCAAAGATAGTTTCAGTCTTGCAGAAATGGAGGAGAACCATGGTGAAATAACCCATATTTCTTCAGTCCGCGACGATAAAAACCACATGCAAAGCGGCATTTATAGCATAGATGGACGTAAAATAGATGCCACGAACATCAAGCAATTGCCCGCAGGTGTTTACATCGTGAATGGCAAAAAGGTGATTGTAAAATAATAAGGACACAAAATAGGAGGGGCGGACAAGATAGCCTCATTTGGCAAGTGCCGCCCTTCCTTTTTAAACAAAAGAAAAAACAGAAATGAAGAAAAATTATTTCGCTCCAAAGAGCAATGTAATTAAGTTTGAAATGTGTGACGCAATGATGTTTCTTCCCCAATCCGAATCGGGTAATGGGCAGTTGGCTGGCTCTAAAAATGAATGGGAAGATGATGCAAAATGGGATAGCACAGAAGACGAAGCATGCTAAATTGATAGTCCTTTGAAGGTGAACAAAATGGTTCATAAGGTTGAACATTTGTTTAGTAAAGCGAGGTGACCTGCTGGCATCAAGATAAGCGTGTTTGTTTATTAGCAAAAAACTGATAGATAATAAAAAAATCGTGATGCCTCAAGCAGGCTTATCGTTTTTTTGTGCGAGTTTTGCAGAATGTTGAAACTGAAACTTAGGCATAAGTATGACAAAGCAAGGAGAATGGGCTTGTTCCCCGTACACGCAGCATCTACCAAAATTTATTTATGCCTATTTCGAAGATTCATTTCGCACTTTAATCAGACGAGTTCAGCTTAGATATACAAATCAGCAAATGAACAAAGATATCATGTAACACATAATAATTAAGTTCTATGGAAAATAATTGTAAAAAAAATATTAGCATTCGGTATCTGTTGATTTTTTTAGTTTGTTTTTTATCTTTGCCTCTTAGAGCAGAGGAAGTTAAGATTGACGGAATTACGTATAGCTATCAAAAAGGTAGTGGTGAGGCATCAGTAAGCAAGGGAGAAGAATCTTTAAGTCATGTAAGCATTTTGCCATCTTTTATATGTGATGGATATAGTTATAAAGTGGCTTCGATAGGTAATTCAGCCTTTAGAGATTGTAGTGGTTTGACCTCTATTAATATTCCCGACGGGGTAACTTCAATAGGTGAATTTGCCTTTTATACTTGTAGAAACTTGACCTCTATCAATATTCCTAAGAGTGTTACTTCTATAGGCAAGTTTGCCTTTTATTATTGTCTGAGTTTGACTTCAATCACAATCCCCGAAAGTGTAACTTCAATGGGTATATATGCCTTTTCTGCTTGTAAAAGCTTGACTTCTGTCACGATTTCCGAGGGTGTAACTTCAATAGGTGAATATGCCTTTAGGTATTGTAGTGGTTTGACCTCAATCGAGATTCCTAATAGTGTAAAATCAATAGGTAAGTACGCTTTTGGGGAATGTAGTGGTTTGACCTCAATCGAGATTCCTAATAGTGTAAATTCGATAGGTGAAGAAGCCTTTGGAGGTTGTAGTAATTTGACATCCCTTACCATTCCTTGTCGATTAATAGATAGTAATATTCAACAATTCTCAAAATTGGAATCTCTTACTGTTTATGGAGATGTGATTTCTTCAAATTGTTCTCGATTAATTAATAATAATCATTCTTTGGTTTCTGTCACTATAGATGATGCAACTTCTATAGGTGATTCAGCCTTTTGGTATTGTGGTGGTTTGACCTCTATCAATATTCCCAATGGGGTAACTTCAATAGGTAATTCAGCCTTTGCAGATTGTAGGGGTTTGACTTTTATCAATCTTCCTAAGAGCGTGACTTCGATAGGTGATTCATCCTTTGAAGATTGTAGCAGTTTGACCTCTATCAATATTCCCAATGGGGTAACTTCAATAGGTAATTCAGCCTT
>OLSX01001601.1_pt1 | contig 21347 bp, 15 predicted proteins | sample 1673141 | NCBI WGS metagenome assembly OLSX01 (sample SAMEA3136759, study PRJEB25190) | human gut metagenome | biome: human gut; feature: human-associated habitat; material: faeces | place: Austria | collected 2013
CAAGTTTATGCTTTATTAACGAGAAGTTTTCTATAGGGGTGCTGAGTAGTTACTAATTATACGTTAAACCTTTAAAATTATTAAGTTATGAACAAATTTTTACGCTATTCATTATCATTGGTTCTGGCGTTCGTAGCTAGCGTTACGTTTGCACAGGAAGTAACTTTTGACTTTGACAAAGATTACAAAACACTCTTCCCAGAACTGACAGGTACATCTTCTTTAACTTCTCATGATGGAGATATCACCAAAACCATGACATGTACAACTAATGGTATTTCTGTAGCAGTTTCTGCAAAAACTTCTGGTTCGACTGACAACCGAATCTGGAGTAGTTCACCACGTCTCAGAATGTACAGTGGAACGCTTACGATTCAAGCACCTGCTGACAAGAAGATTGCTTCTATCGACATTATAAATAAACAATGGAATGATAAAAACAATGCTGACGTAGGTACTAATAATAAAGGTTCTTGGACTGGTGATGCTAACAAAGTTGTATATACAATTGCTGGCAACACCCAAATCAAGTCTATCAAAGTTACGCTCGCTGGTACCAAGATAGAGTACACCGATGCAGCAAGTGTAAAGGAACTCTTGGCTAACAATAAAGAAGCTAAGGATTACATCAACCTCAAACTCACAAACGCAAAGGTATTATACGTAAACAGCTACAAGGGAACCGTAAATACTTACGTACGTGAAGGTGACACAGCTATCGAAATGAGAACTTTAGGAATCGATATGCCTGTAAACAGCATCATTAGCGGTACTGTTAAGGTAAATTTGGCTTATGACGCAGGAATTCCTTATCTGTCAGCAAGCAAGGAAACAAACGGCGAAAATCTCAAAATCACAGAGAGCAACGAAGCTGCTGAACCTGTTATTGCAACTGTAAAGGACATCCTTGATGGCAAATACACCAACGACCTTATCAAGATTAAGGAGTTCACATTCAGCAAAAAAGAGTATACTCCAGGTAAATTCAACTACTATGCTAATGATGGTGAAAACAAGATTATGATTTACGATAAGTTTAGCGGTATTGGTGGTGTTTCAAAATTAACAGAAGGAGAGAAATATACCTTAACCGGTATTTACGGTGTAATATTCAAAAACATCCCTGAAGTTCTCCCTATCAAGGCTGTAGAAAAGTTTGACCCTACCGGCATCACTAACATAACAACAGATGAAGCTGCAAAGAACGCTCCTGTTTACAACCTCGCAGGCCAGAAGGTAACCAAGGCTTACAAGGGTGTAGTCATCAAGAACGGAAAGAAGATGATTCAGAAGTAATCAAATTCAAAACAACATATCCCTACTGCTCCTCCGATATTCATTTATCGGGGGAGTTTTTTTTTTGTTAGGCATAACATAAGAAGGAACCACAAGCAAATCAACCAAATATTACCCCTATAACATGAAAAGTGGAATAATTTAATGCAATAACATAAAAAAATACACCTAAAACTACGATATCTCATTTATTTTCACTACCTTTGTTGCGATTTATAAACGTATACGAATAAAAAATGATGAAAAGAAAATTATATATCACCCTATTAGGACTGCTCTCTACCATCATGATGGCAGCTGTACCTTACTGCGATGTGAGAAAATTCTCTATCACAGACGGACTCGCTGCCAATACCATCTCAGACCTCAAGCAGGGCAAAGACAACCTCATGTGGTTCAGTACATGGAACGGACTGTCGTTCTATGATGGCTACAAGTTTCATACTTTCAGAGACAACCCGGATGATATTGACGTTCTGTCAACCAACCGTATACTGAAAATAGAACCATCCTATAACAACAACGTGTGGTGTATCACATACGACCACAAGCTCTACGTATACGATACCCACTTCTGCCAGTTCTTTGCCGTAGGACAGAAATTCAACGAACTGTTCAACATCGACCTGCGCGTGAGCCAGGTATACCCATTGAAAAACGGAGCAACATGGTTTACTTCAGAAGATGGAAAATACATCATCCGATCAGTAGGAAAAACCTTTGATGAGCGGAACATAGAACTCATCAAAGTAGGAGAAAAGGGACTCAGAAGCGGAAATGTATGGTACATCCATCAAGATATACACGGAAGAGAATGGGTGCTTACCGACAAAGGCGCATACATATATCATTCGAAAATTCCAAGCAAACTGCCTTTCAAATGGCTCAGAGGGGTGGGAGAAGATGAGTTCCTGGCAACTGAAGACGGTAAACTGGCAAAATATGACCTGCAGAACCGACTCACCATGATACCAATGCCAGAAGGCGTAACCCGTATCAACGGACTGAAAAATACAGGTTACCAGCTTCTGATGGCAACCAACCTGGGTGTAGCAATCTACAACCCGCGCACCTTCAAGTTTGATATCATCAACGTACAGAGCCCGAGTCAGCCTCTGGCAGAGGTAAAGAAGATTTATATCGATGATTTCGGTATGGTATGGGCATTTACAGACGGTATAGGAGTAACCCTTGTCAATCCGAAGACCGGACAGACACAGTGGCTCTTTGCCGACCAGGACGACCCGATGGACCGCACAACCTGCGAAAGCAATTTCATCACACAAGATGAACACAAGACCCTCTGGGTAGTGCCAAGAGGAGGAACCCTCAGTTATTTTGACCGCAAGGCAGGAAAACTGGTGCCTTATCTGCTGAGAAGCAATTCATCGGGCAACTACCGCATACCGAAGATTACGAAATATGTACTCTCAGACCAGGGAATCCTCTGGCTGACAGGCTCTCACGACCTGACACAGGTAGTCTTCAAATATCACCCTTACATTATCAACAAGCTGGATGTGGGCGAAGACGAAGTGTTCTCGGTGAATGCATCGCCAGACGGACATATCTGGGTTGGTTATTACAATGGTATAATCCAGGTGCTCAACGCATCCTACCAAAGCATCGGATACCTGTCGACAAGCGGACAGATTGTGCCACAGCAAGTAAACTTCGCCGAGAAGAGCATCATGTCTATCCACTTCGATATCAAGGGAAGAGCATGGATAGGAACCAACGGAAATGGTGTCTATCTGATAGATAAAATGCAGGTAAGACACTTTGTTTATGATGCCAACAACCCGTCATCGCTGCCGTTCGACAAGATACAAGACATTGTAGCCGACCGCACCGGACGCATCTGGATAGGTACCTACGGAGGTGGGCTGGCACTTGTTAACGAGGCGGCAGACGGCAGTATCAGCTTCATCAGTAAACGAAACGGACTGCCTTGGGAGAAACAGCACTACGACCGCATACGCCGCATCTGCTGCACCACTACGGGAACCATTCTCGTAGGAACTACAGATGGTCTCATCACCTTCAGTGATGCCTTTACAAACGCAAGAAAGATCAATTACCACAAGACCTACTACATACCGAACGATACAACTAGTCTGGCTACAAACGATATGAACAATATCATGGAGCACACCAGCGGCAAGATGTATATCTCGCAACAGGGCGGTTTGATGGAAGAGATTGTGAGCAAATCGCTCCTGCAAGACAACCTGAAGATGAAATACTTCCATGCCATCGATGTTAACGAAGGCATCGTACAGGGCATGGTAGAAGACAACCAGGGAAGAATCTGGGTAATCAGAGAATCGAGTATCGACTGCGTAAACCCGAAAACGGGCCAGTGCAATGTGTTCGGACCTAACGACTTCGACTTCAACATGTCGTTCTCGCAAAGCCGTCCTTACCACGATCCGGCAAGCAACAACATCTCGGTAGGTACCCCGATGGGACTGATTACCTTCAATCCGGCTACGCTGAAGAAGAGCAACTACCAGCCTAAAGTCATCTTCTGTTCCCTCCATTATAGCGGAGAGAAGGAGTCGGAACCTATCCTGCACAAGGATAAAGTGGTGATTCCTGCCAACAAGCGAAATCTGACCATCAACTTCGCATCGCTCGACTATCAGCGTAAGTATCAGACCAGATATCTCTATCGCATAGATGGTTTTACAGCTCCAGGCGTGTGGATATCAAACGGAAGCAGCAATACCATCGGCTTCAACCGTATCAGTCATGGCGATTACGTACTCAAGGTGAGAGCCACCAACTCTCACGGTGTATGGAGCAAGTATGTGGCAGAACTGCCTATCGAAGTGCGCCCTACCTTCTGGGAGAGCATCTGGGGCAAATTTCTGATGCTGCTTCTGCTCTTCGGTATCGTAGGCGCAATCTTCTATACCTACAACCAGCGCCAGCGCGAGAACGTAACCCACGAGATGAGCGTGATGAAGAACGAGTTCTACAACGATGCAGCCAACCGTCTGAGAACCCCTCTAACGCTCATCGGAGCCCCGGTAAAAACCGTTTTGGATACCGAACCGGGTATCACCCGAAAGGGCAAGGAACTGCTGAAAATGGTGGCAGACAATGCCAACGAGATGCTGGTAATGCTGGACAAGGTTCAGAGATATGGCAACAAGGCAGACTTCCATACGAACAGCGGTCTGAGCGAGGAAGATTACGACCTGGCAGAAAGGGAGAAAGAGAACGGACAGATTGACGACCGCAATGCATCCGACTATCTGGAAGAAGTAAACAAACAGAAAGAAGAAAAGGATGAAGAGGCTGAACGACTGGAAGAAATGGGCAAGGAACAGAAAGAAGCACAAGAAGAAGCGGAACACAAAGACCAGACGGTACTGGTAGTTGAAGACAATGCCGACCTGCGCAAGTTCCTCTACAGTATCCTCTCGCCTACCTATAACGTGCTGCTCGCAGAGAACGGAAAGGCTGGCTTGGTAATGGCGCGCAAGGAGACGCCCGACTTTATCCTTACAGACGTTACCATGCCTGTGATGGATGGTTTGTCGATGATTCACGAGATTAAGCAGGATACCACCCTCAACAACATCCCAGTGATGATTCTCTCGGCCAAGGCAAGCGTAGAAGACCAGCAGCGAGGCTTTGATGAAGGTGTTGATGCCTATATCACCAAACCATTCTCTACCCCTTATCTGCTCGGCCGAATAGAGGCTATCCTCACCCAGCGCCGCAACATTCAGATGGATGTCATCAGAAAACTGAAGGAAACTGGCGATAAAGATGCCATAGCAGCCCTGAGAATACTGCCTGCAGCAGCTCCTCTGCCTGCGCTTAACCAGGCTGAAACTAGTGCCGAGAACGAAGCGGTTGACCCAAACAGCGAGCTAGCATTTATGGCGGCACAGATTCAAGACAGAACCATGATGCGTATCTTCAGGTTTGTTGTTGAAAATGCAGGCAACCCGGAACTCAAGATTGATGACATCTCGAACGAAATCGGTATGAGCCGAAGCGTACTATATAATAAGGTGAAAGCAACAACCGGAATGACACCGGTAGACTTCGTTCGCCATATACGTATCAAGAAGGCATGCGAGATGTTGCGCAAGACAGACGATACACTGAGCAGCATCGCCTTCGCAGTAGGTTTCACCGACCCTAAGTATTTCTCGAAGGTATTCAAGAAAGAAACGGGTATCGTGCCTACTGAATACCGAAACAGAACGCAGGGATAACCCGCATAATTACAGATAAAAGCAGTCATCATTACTGATGGCTGCTTTTATCTGTATTAACAAAAAGCAACACATATTACAGGACATATCTTCAGTTGTTGCCGGACACAGCCTTCTTCGTTATCGTACACAGCAAAACGTTCAAACAAGGAAAAAAGCAGAATAGTCATAAAATTGAGCCGTTTTGCTTTGTTTTTTGACCGAATATTGCAAAAAAGTACAAAAATGGGGGGTATTTGATTAATTTTCCCTTTTTACTGAAAAAAAAACTGAGAAAAAGTTTGGTGTTACAAGAAAATGTAGTATCTTTGCAACAAGTTCTTAGAAAAGTTAAATGATAGATTAATCGTAAACCTCTTTTTCTTTGTTTTTTGAGGAAAAAGAGGTAAAGAAAAAAGAATGCAGGGTTTGTGAAAATCCTGCATTTTTTATACTGTTTCATACTGATATTGTGTAGTTATATCGTCTACATATTTCATTCTTCTATATTCTATAGTCTAACCGATATCTATATACTCAGCTATATGGTATCTGTTTACCCAGATATACAATATCTATCTACATTATATATATTACGCTTATTCCTTCATCTATGATTTTGTTCGATTTTTAGAATTTTTAAAAAAACTCTTGAAGTATTCTAAGAGAAAAGTAGTATCTTTGCAGTCTAGATTATATAAGTTGAGATCGGAAATATAGATAACACATACATAAAGATAAAAAAAATGAGAACTGTTTACGAATTTTCTGTTAAAGACAGAAAGGGAAAGGATGTTTCCCTCAAGGAGTATGCCAACGAAGTGCTGCTCATCGTTAACACCGCTACAAAGTGTGGTTTCACCCCTCAGTATGAGGAACTGGAGAAACTTTATGAGACCTATCATTCTCAAGGTTTCGAAATACTTGATTTTCCTTGCAACCAGTTTGGTCAGCAAGCCCCTGGTACAGATGAAAGCATTCATCAGTTCTGCAAGCTTACATACGGCACAGAGTTCCAGCGCTACAAGAAGATCAAGGTAAACGGAGACGATGCTGCCCCTCTCTTCAAATTTCTGAAAGAATGTAAGGGCTTTGCTGGTTGGGACGAGAGCCACCCTCTCTACCCTGTTCTCGACAAGATGTTGAGCGAGGCTGATCCTAACTACAAGGAGAGTGCCGATATCAAGTGGAACTTCACCAAGTTCCTCGTTAACAAGAAGGGTCAGGTTGTAGCCCGCTTCGAACCTACCACAAGCTTCGATGTCATCGCTAAGGCTATCGAAGAGTGGTTGAACTTCTAATGAAAGATAGAAGTCTCGCACTGAGAATAGAATTTCTAAATAAAAGAAAATAGAATCTCTAAATAAAAAGCCAGGTTGCTTTTCGCAGCCTGGCTTCTTTTATAATGTGATATTGTTATTTCAATATATCTCAAAGAATAATTGTCAACTGTTTGCTATATACTGTTAACTATAATTTAGTCAACCTTTGGCACATCCTTGAGGAACTGCTGGATTTCTTCATCACTCACAGAATAATCGTGCAAATCACCATTGATAAAGCTATCGTAAGACGGCATATCGATAAGACCATGACCTGAGAGACAGAACAGGATAACCTTCTCCTTGCCCTCTTCCTTAGCCTTCAGAGCCTCACGTATAGTGGCTGCAATCGCATGACAGCTCTCTGGAGCAGGAATGATACCCTCGGTCTGAGCGAAGAGCATACCTGACTTGAATGACTCCAGCTGAGGAATATCTACACCATGCAGATAACCATCCTTCAGAAGTTGGGAGATAATCATACCAGCACCATGATAACGGAGACCACCTGCATGAATGTTGGCAGGCTTGAAATCATGCCCCAGAGTAAACATTGGCAGCAATGGAGTGTAACCTGCCTCATCACCGAAATCATACTCGAACTTACCGCGAGTCAGCTTAGGACAGCTCTCCGGCTCTGCTGCTATAAACTCAGTATGGCGCTCGCCTGTGAAGTTGTGACGGAGGAATGGGAAGGCAATACCACCAAAGTTACTACCACCACCGAAACAAGCAATCACCTGATCAGGATACTCACCTGCCATCGCCATCTGCTTCTCTGCCTCTAGACCGATAATGGTCTGGTGAAGTGCCACATGATTGAGCACAGAACCCAGCGTATACTTACAGCCCGGTGTGGTTGTAGCCAGCTCAACAGCCTCACTGATGGCAGTACCGAGCGAACCAGGATGATGAGGATCACGAGTGATAATGTTCTTACCTGCGCGTGTACTCATGGAAGGAGAACCCTCTACAGTGGCTCCAAACGTACGCATGATGCTGGAACGGTATGGTTTCTGCTGCATGGTAATCTTTACCTGATAAACTGCTGCCTCCAGGCCGTAGAGTTTTGCTGCATAAGAGAGGGCTGCACCCCACTGACCTGCACCTGTCTCTGTAGTGACATTGGTATCACCCTCCTGCTTACAGTAGTAGCACTGAGGAATGGCTGAATTGATTTTATGAGAGCCTAACGGATTGATACTCTCATTCTTGAAATAGATATGCGCCGGAGTACCGAGTGCCTCCTCAAGGGCGTAAGCACGTACAAGAGGGGTTGAACGGTAGAAGGTGTACTTCTCCAGCACATCTTCCGGAATATCAATCCAAGCGTGCTCTGTATCAAGTTCCTGCTTTGAGCACTCTTTATTAAATACATGTGACAAATCATCAGCATTCATTGGCTGGTGTGTCTGAGGGTTCAACGGTGGCAATGGCTTGTTAGGCATATCTGCCTGAATGTTGTACCACTGAGTAGGAAGTTCCTGCTCGCTTAAGATGTACTTTTTCTGTCTCATATTTATATATATGTTTAAAATTGTTGTATGCCTGAACAAAGGTACAAATAAAAAAATGAAATAAAGAACTTTTTTATGTGTTTTTCCACTATTTTTTTATTTTTATGCAATAAAATAGTTCATTCTACAGGTATTATTTATTGAATAAGTGTATTTTCAGTGTCATTTTTATAAACTTAATCAAATATTACCCCATAAAATACCAAATATTACACCCTATATTATAACGAAAAATAGTATCTTTGCAACAGAAAAATTCAAAATGCGTTGTGAAACGCTTATCATCATCTTTTACTTATACAAAAAAAAATAAAACATTGGAGTTCAATAGGGATATTGAGATTCCAATGTTTTTTTTATACACTAAACTGAAACATATTATCATGTAAAGTTAACATATCATCATGTAACGTTGTCTGATTTATAACCTTTCAGTATAAATCAATAGTCTATTTTATTGTCTACTTCCACAATTGATAGAGGATTTTACCCATAGACTGTAGACACAGATTATTTCTTTTCATTACCTAAATCTATCTGCGATATCTGATTCAACAGATTTACAGCCTGCCCTACAGTCTTCACATCATTGATGCGAAGCATTCGCTTGTTGAATTTTTCCTTCAGAACACAATCTTGAATATGACTGGTAACGTAAGCGAGTATGCGGTTAAACATCAGACTTCTGTAGAACGGACTGTTTACATTGCTCACAAACTGCATCTGCATATAGCCCTGCTTGAGAACAATCTTCTCGCAACCTAGCTTCTTGCCTACCCTACGCAAACCTACCACATGCATCAGTTCGTCTGCTTCATGAGGCACAGGACCAAAACGGTCTATCATACGCTTGCGGTAAGCCTCTACTTCCTCATCGCTCTCCAGACGGTCCAGTTCACGATAAAGGAGCATGCGCTCACTGTCACCCGGCACATAAGTCTGAGGGAAATACATCTCCAGATCGCTCTCTATGCCACAATCGTCAACGAAATCATCACCCGTAAGCTGGGCACCTTCATCCATCTTCTCCTGATAAAGATCACAGAACTCCTCGTTCTTCAACTCTGTGACAGCCTGAGAGAGAATCTTCTGGTAGGTTTCATAACCCAGATCTTCCATAAAACCGCTCTGCTCAGAGCCCAGCAGATTACCCGCACCGCGGATATCCAGGTCCTGCATGGCGAGATTGAAGCCACTACCCAGTTCGCTGAACGTCTCCAGAGCCTCCAGACGGCGACGCGCCTCAGGAGTAAGTGCACTCTTAGGTGGCGCCATCAGATAGCAGAAAGCCTTCTTGTTGCTTCTTCCTACGCGTCCACGCATCTGATGCAGGTCACTCAATCCGAAGTGATGGGCATCGCTCACGATAATCGTATTGGCATTCGAAATGTCGATACCGTTCTCTACAATAGTGGTAGAAAGCAGTACATCATAATCGTAATTGATAAAGCCCATGATGATTTTCTCCAAATCCTCAGGCTTCATCTGTCCGTGACCGATTGCTACCCTACAGTCTGGAATATGCTTCTCTATGAGCATCTTGAGCTCCGGAAGCTTGGATATTCTGTCGCATACGAAATAAACCTGTCCGTTTCGGCTCATCTCGAAATTGATGGCATCGCAGATAACTTCACTACTAAACGTTACCAGTTCGGTATGAATCGGATAACGGTTAGGTGGCGGAGTGCGCATGATACTCATATCCCGGGCGCCCATCAGAGAGAACTGGAGGGTTCGCGGAATCGGAGTGGCACTCATCGTGAGTGTATCGACATTTACCTTGAGCTGACGGAGTTTCTCTTTGGTAGACACACCGAACTTCTGCTCTTCATCGATGACGAGCAGTCCCAGGTCATGCCATTTCACGGTCTTTGATATCAGCTTATGCGTACCTATGAGAATATCAATCTTACCCTCTTTCAGGGCGTCAAGCACCTCTCTGGTTTCCTTCGTTGTACGGGCTCTACTGAGATAGTCTACCCTTACAGGCATGCCTTCCAGACGCTTTTTGAAAGTCTGATAGTGCTGGAAAGCCAGAACGGTAGTAGGCACCAGCACCGCAACCTGCTTGCTGTCGCACGCAGCCTTGAAGGCTGCACGAATGGCAACCTCAGTCTTGCCGAAGCCCACATCGCCACAAACCAGACGGTCCATCGGTCTGCCACTCTCCATATCCTTCTTCACCTCCTGAGTAGCCTTATTCTGGTCTGGCGTATCTTCATACAGGAAGGAAGCCTCCAGCGTATGCTGCAGATAATTGTCGGCACTGAAGGCGAATCCCTTCTCCCGTCGGCGCTGGGCATAGAGTTTGATCAGGTCGCGCGCAATGTCCTTGATTCGCTTCTTAGCTTTGTCCTTGAGTTTATCCCAGGCACCTGTACCCAGTGTAGACAGGCGAGGCGGAGTACCGGTATCGCTGCGGCGATATTTGCTGATTTTATAAAGCGAGTGGATAGAAACATCCACCTTGTCATTGTTCGTATAGACGATTCGGATCATTTCCTGATAGCTGTTGCCCGTAGGAACCCTAACCAGACCGCCAAACTTGCCGATACCGAAGTCTACATGCACGATAAAATCTCCCACTTCCATCTCCTGCAGTTCCTTCATGGTGAGTGCCATCTTGCCGGCTCTCGCTTTATCTGAGCGCAGGTTATATTTATGAAAACGGTCAAAAATCTGATGATCGGTAAAGAAACAGCACTTCTTGTCATGGTCAGTAAAGCCTTCATGAAGCGTCTTGTCTACCGGTGTAAAACGGATGGCGTAGCGCTTCAGCTCTTCGCTTTCAAAGATATCCTTCAGGCGCTGTTGCTGCTTCTGGCTATCTGCCAATATATATAAGGTGTAACCCTGGAGCAGGAAATCCTCCAGAGTTTGACAAAGCAAATTGAAATTCTTATGGAAAAGAGGCTGTGGAGCAATATTGAAAGGTATCACAGCCGAACTCTCTGACGGAGCGACCTTGCCGAACTCGATACGGAGATGAGCCGCTACTGCCTTCTTGAAATCGAGCGGAGAAACGAGGTTGAGCTCGGTCTTCATGTCATGTCTGATGCGCTCAGCCTCTACCTCAGTAGCTCCCTCCAGCTGCTCGGTAAGGCTCTGCGATGAGAAGCCTTCGGTATAGATCTGACCGATGCGGTCGCAAACGAAAGAAAGGTCTTTCGCAACGACTGGCGTACTTTCGGAGAGGAAATTGAGGAAACACTGCTTGTTGCTCTCGATATGGGCGAGTTCGGGCACGATTTCTATCTCTGTGCGCTTTGCCTGCGAGAGCTGGGTCTCAACATCAAAGGTACGGATGGTGTCAATCTCATCGCCGAAGAAGTCGATACGGAACGGATATTCGCAGCTGTAGGAATAGACATCGAGGATGCTTCCACGCACGGCAAACTGGCCCGGTTCATAAACATAATCGGTTTCTTTAAGTTCGAAATCGCGCAGAGTATGAACCACATCGGTCTGAGCAATCTGCTGACCTACAGTCAGTTTCAGAATCCGTTCATCCAGATTCTGCTTAGCCACAACGAGTTCTGCCAGTGCATCGGGATAAGTGACTACCAGGAAATGTCCTCCCGAAGAGAGGCGCGCCAGCACCTCTGTACGTAGGATTTCGTTCGCTGCATCACGCTGCCCGTATTTCACGGCACGCCGATAGCTGGAAGGAAAGAAGAAGACCTTCTCCTGCCCCATCATCTGAGTGAGATCGTGATAAAAATAGCCTGCTTCATCGGCATCATCCAGTACGAAGAGTACCGAACGCCTCATCTTCCCCTGCAGAGAAGCAAAGAACATCGGAGCCGAAGAGCACAGCAAACCCTGGAGAAAAATGGAATGAACCGACTTCTTCCCCATCAAATCAAAGAGGGCATCCGCCTGTGGCCAACGCCCGTATGTTTTTTCTATCTTTTGGATTTCCATCCAAGTACTGATTAGTGATTACTGAGTATTAATCCTTCTTCGGATATTTCTTGAACCAGCCATCCAGGCGCAGTCGCATCACGCCAAAGAAAGCCTCACCAAAGATGCCACCACTCATCTTGCTCACACCTTCACGACGGTTAACAAAGATGACAGGCACCTCCTTGATCTTGAAACCTATTCGATGAGCCGTATATTTCATCTCTATCTGGAAAGCATAGCCCTTGAAGCGGATAGCATCCAAATCTATGGTTTCCAACACCTTACGTCGGTAGCAGACGAATCCAGCTGTGGTATCATTCACCTTAAATCCGGTTACGATACGTACGTATTTAGAAGCGAAATAGCTCATCAAAACGCGTCCGATAGGCCAGTTGACCACGTTCACACCCGAAATATATCTTGAGCCTACAGCCACATCATACCCCTCATCGTGAGTTGCCGCATAGAGACGAGGCAAATCATTAGGATCATGACTGAAGTCGGCATCCATCTCGAAGATGAAGTCATAGCCCTGCTTCAATGACCATTTGAAGCCCATGATATAGGCAGTACCCAAACCGAGTTTACCCGAACGCTCCAGGATATGCAGACGACCGGCAAACTCATTAGCCATCAAGCCCTTAACAATGGCAGCAGTACCGTCAGGACTTCCGTCATCGATAACGAGGATATCAAACTGCTTTTCGAGACCGAAGACAGCACGGATGATTTTCTCGATATTTTCCTTCTCATTATATGTAGGAATGATTACTATGCTATCACTCATAACTTCTTCTAATTTTAATGATTCTGATACTAAATAATGTAATACAGATGCAAAATTACAACTTATTTTTGAAATAACAAGCAAAAACCCGAAATTATTGGTCCGGATTCTCTACAAAACCCTGATATTTCTTGTCAAGTCCGTTCATGATCGCCTCATAGCTCTTGTTCATCTGGTTCTTGATATTGTCAGCTCCCTTGCCTATCGGCTCGATAGGCTCATGGATGGTGAGCTTCAGAGGATGCCAGAAAGCCCAGTAGATGTCCTTCATGCGAGGCTTCACATCAAAACTGCCATTGATGGTAAGCGGACATACCGGCAACTGCAGTTCATCGGCAAGCATGAAAGCACCGCGGCGGAACACGCCCATGTGCCCCGTAAACGAACGGGCACCCTCTGGGAATACCACCAGCGACATGCCCTCTTTAAGCACCTCGCGAGCACGGTCATAAGAAGCACGGATCTTAGAAGGTCCGCTCTTGTCTACAAAGATGTGGTGCGCATACTCACAGGCGATACCGACGAGAGGCACTTTGCGCAAGCCCTTCTTCATCATCCACTTGAAGTTTCTGCCCAGGAAACCGTATATCAGGAAGATATCGAAAGCGCCCTGATGATTGGCCACGAAAACATAACTCTGGTTCTTCTTGAGATGCTCACGTCCCTCCACCTTTACAGGTAGGAGGAGGATGCGGACCCAAAGCCAGGACCAATACTTGCCGGGATAATAGCCCCAGAAATGGCCATTGCCCAGCATACATCCCAAAACGGTAGACAGACTGGTTAAAACACTAGCTACCAACAGGATAGGCAAGCATATTACAAGCTGATACAGACGATATAAGTACTTCATTTTTTATTTAAGAATGAATAATTTAACACTCAACATTTAACACTCAACACTCCTCATTTTCTTTTGAGTGTGATGACCACGATTTCTGCCGTAGCCCCTATGCGGATTGGAACGGTACCGCCCAGACCCGATGTGGTATAGAGCTGGCAACCCTCCTCCTCGAAGAGGCCGTAATCATAAGGAGTAAACATCGACGGACGCAAGCCCAGGATACTGATCTGCCCCGCATGCGTATGACCGCTCAGCGTAAGCTGCGGTGCTACGACCAGCGAATCCTTCCTGTCAGGTCCTATCACATCGCCATCCTCATCCTTCTCCTTATTAATAGTAGAAGGCCAGGTCTCGCGCCATTGCTTCGGAATATGCTGCAGCATCAGCACGAAAGAGCCCGGTCTGATGCCATACAGCGCCTTCCTTACATTGGTTCGCTTTGGATTGTCATAGTTCTCTGTACCAGCTACATAGATGCTGTCAGCGCCTCTATGCACCGCCACATGCTCATTCATCAGCAGGCGCCATCCGCAACTCCGCTGGAAGTCCTGCATCCGCTTCTCGAGCGCAGCTATCTCCTGCTCATCATCTACATCCATATAATAGGTGTAATCGTGATTGCCCAGCACACTCATCACGCCATCTCTGGCTTTCAGACTGCTGAGCAGCGCCTGATACTCAGGCAGTTCATCGGGCGTAACATTCTGTAAATCACCCGTAAAGCAAATCAGATCAGGTTTTTCGGCATTAATGCTGTCGATATCGCGCTGAGGCAGATGACCACGCCAGCCATAGTATGACCCGAGATGGATATCGCTGAACTGAACGATGCGATAGCCCTCGAAAGACTTCGGCAGATTAGGTACATAGATGGTGATACGCTTGACTTGCATCTTAGGAAAACCTTCGGTAAATCCGTAGATAAAGCAGAAGAACGCCACCGCTCCCACTACCAGTCCGAGGAGCTTGCCCCAGTTGCGATGGCCGTGAAGGAGCCGCATACAGCACCAACCGAAGACACTGAACAGGCTGAAGACAAACTGCGGAACCGCACATACTGCCATTATCACAAACCAGATGTCGATGAGCATCGGATTGCGTGGCAGGAAGTTGGGCAGCATCGTGATATATGCACTGTAAGAGATAACCACGAAAGCCGGCAACCAGAAGAGCACCCGCTGCCAGAGACTTTTCAGCCGTAACTTGCCATACATTTTATATATCCACAGATACGGCAACAGGGTGAATACCACTACGGGTATCAATATTCTTGCTATCATTTTTTGATCAAACTTGATTGAAGATACGTTTTCATTGCCTGCACGGGCACTCCTCTGCGCTGTGCATAGTCGCGAAGCTGGTCGTCTCCTATCCGTCCCAGTTCGAAATACCGCGACTTGGGATGTGCAAACATCAGCCCCGAGACACTGGCATGAGGCGTCATCATTCCGCTTGTGGTGAGCCGGATGCCCACCTGACTCATATCGATGAGCTGGTCGATGATGAAGTTGGCACTGGTATCGGGCAACGAAGGATATCCTATAGCCGGACGAATGCCCTGATAGCGCTCCAGATGCTGGTCTTCGATGCTCAGCTGCTCACCGGGAGCATAGCCCCAGATGCTGCGTCTCACCTCTTCGTGCAACTTTTCTGCCGTGGCTTCAGCCAACCGGTCGCAGAGTGTCTGTGCCATCATATTGAGGTAGTCGTCCGAGCGATATTTCTTCTCCAGACCGCCATCTACCGTCGTGCAGAAGATACCCAGCCGGTCTGTTATTCCACTGCCCAGAGGACGGATGAAATCAGCCAGACAGAGATTGGGTTCTCCCTGAACCGCCGGATGCTGCTGACGGAGCATCGGGAAGCGGACTTTCTGCCCTTCCAGCCAGATATCATCCCCCTCGCTGTTCGCCTCGAAGAGTCCGAAGACGGCATAGGTATGATATTCGCCTTCCCATGAATGGAGCATATCGAGCGCCTCAGCCTTCAGTTTTTCCTTTTCCTCTCGAGGTTTGCCGCTCAATCCCCAGGCATGATAAAAGTATAGCCAGTTGATATATGGCTCAATTTCGCTTATATTGTATACTATTCTTCGCATCCGATACGATATTTTATTTTACAATTCCCGTAAAAATTTCCTTTTTCAGGAATTGTTTCTGAACTCCAGTTCCTCTCCTCTGCAAGCGGCATCAAACACGCCTTTGTTATAGATCAGACTACCGTTACAGAAAGTCTGTTCCACTTTCCATGCAAACTCATCACCCGCTACAGGGCTCCATTTACACTTGCTCTGAATCACCTCTGCGGTCACCTTCCAAGGCTCTCCCTTGCGCACCACAACGACATCTGCCTTATAACCCGGACGCAGGAAGCCGCGCTGACTGATATGGAACAGACGGGCTGGATTATGGCACATCAGTTCAACCAGGCGCTCGATACTGATTACCTTTTCGTCAACAAGTTTCAGCATGCTTACCAGCGAGAACTGTACCATTGGCATACCTGATGCAGCCTTGGCACAACCGCCCTGTTTATCCTTCAACTGATGAGGAGCATGATCGGTACCTACTACAGTTATCTTACCATTACTCAGCGCCTTACGCAAAGCTTCTCGATCAGCAGCGGTCTTTACTGCAGGGTTGCATTTGATGCGTGCGCCCTTCACAGCGTAATCTTTGTCCGAGAACATGAGATGAGCCACAACAGCCTCGCCTGTAATATTTTCATCCTTACCAAAGAACTCCAGTTCCTTAGCCGTAGTAACGTGAGCGATATGGAGATGCGCCCCGCTTTCCTTAGCCAGCAGCACCGCCAGACGGCTGCTTTCATAGCAAGCCTCCTCGCTGCGTATTTCCGGATGATGTTCTACGGCAGGGTCTTCACCCCATTTCTGCTTAGCCAGCTGCATGTTGCGGTTAATGATTTCGGTATCCTCACAGTGGGTCATCACCGGCAAATCCAGCTCTTTCGCCTTCTTGAAGATAGCCTGCAGCGCCTCATATTTATCCACCAGCATATTGCCCGTACTGGAGCCCATAAAGAGCTTGATTCCCGGAACACGATGCGTATCGAGCTGTTTAAAATCATTTACATTATCATTGGTAGCACCAAAGAAGAAACTGTAGTTCACATGACTCTTCTCAGCGCCCAGCTGCCGCTTTGCCTGCCAGGCCTCCAGAGTGGTAGTCTGAGGTATCGTGTTAGGCATATCAAAATAACTGGTCACACCACCAAAGGCAGCAGCGCGGCTTTCGCTCTCGATGTCAGCCTTCTGCGTAAGTCCCGGCTCACGGAAGTGAACATGATCATCAATCACACCCGGCAAAACAAAACACCCCGAGGCATCGATGACTTCATCGTAATTGCCACGGGGTGCCTCGCCTTCATATATCTCCTTGATAAATTCACCATCCAACAAGAGGTCGCCCACAAAAGAGCGACCCTCATTTATAATGGTTCCATTCTTGATTAATTTCATATTACTAAACTTATAAAATGAAGAGTTTTACAAGATGTTAATGCCCAAGACCTTGAAAGAGCCCTGTTTCTACTCCTTACCTTCCTGTTTTTCAGGAATCGTAGGCGCAGCCAGTTCGTTGGCTGTAGGTGCCGGAGTCGCATCAGGATTTACCTGTGGAGCCGCTTCCATCTCTGGCTGCATGCCGCTCTGCGCATCTCGTGTACCGTTCATAATCTCCTGATTCTCTTGAGCTTTCTTATAATAGTCCTTTACATAAGGATCATTCTTGAAATAGTCGGTAGCCTTGCTCATGATATCCTCAATCCAAGGAGAGAGCATCGGATACTGGTTGCCCATTGTAACGAGGAAGAAGACGCCCGGTCCCAGCACATTGTTGAAGTTGTCGGTAACAAACGAAGTGATGAGCTTGTCTTCCTGCTCAGAAAGGCGGATGGATTCCTCATTCAGCTGCTTGTTGACAGCCACCATATCGCTACCGTTCATGATAGCCTGGTCGTGCTTGTGTACCAGTTCGCGCAACTGATTCTGAATCTGCTGGTATTTCTTGAAGAATCCGAAGAGTTTATCGTTCATAGGAGTACCGCTTACCACCTGCTGTGTATCATCGAGCTTCACCGTAATGCTTCCACTCTCCAGCACCAGCGGCAGCACAAGGTCATCATCCATGAAGATATTCGCCATCTTCATAGAGTCGACAGAACCCTGAAAATGGAACTGTCCGTGCACTACATCGCAAGAATCCACGTTCTTGAAATCGTTGTTTTCCAGTATCTTAAGGTACAGCATGCGTCCGTCCAGAGTACTTACGTTAGAAGTACCCGAGATATCGTAACTGTTGGCACAAGATGCAAGTGCCATCAAGGCAATGAATGCGTAAAATATTCTATTCATAAGCTATCTATATCACTTTCGGTGAACAAAAATACAATCTTAATTTGAACTGACGAAATAAATTGCAGCAATTTAATTCATTCTTACAAGATTTATGTTTTGTTTGCACTCCTATTGGCCACCGAAAGCTTTTTTCTCGTCCTTTCTATATTACTGATTGTTTTCCTTCTTCAGTTCATGAGAGATGCGATGCGTGGTATACAGTTCCAGCAGGGCTGCGATGAGGAGGAAGACTACCCACTTATTATAGAAATAGGTGATATAGGTCTCATAATTCTCAAACCAGCGGCGCAGGAAAGCATACACCGTATCTACCATCGAGATGCCTGAGAGCACGAAGAAGATGTCTGCTACATACTGCATGCGCTTCAGGCGGTGGATAACCAGCGAAGGTCCCTCATAGAACTGCATCGCCTGCATTACACTGAACAGTATGGTGCCCAGCAGGAACCCCCAGCTCGTTACCTGCACCAGCTGCGGATGTGAAAAACCAAATGCGAAGCAAGCCGCACCGACAACCATCAGCACGCCGCCCAGCAAGAAAATAGCACTTTCCTGTTTACTCAATTGTTTCATTTTCGTCTTGTTCGTTAGTTTTTTCCGGAATATCCGAACTCAATACAAAGATATCTTCATCATCAGCCTTCATGAAATAACGCTGGCGGGCTATCTTCTCAAATGCCCGCACACCATGCTGCATATCGCGCAGGGTACGCTTGTCGCTTTCATACTGCTCACGATACTTTTCTATCTCCGAACGGAGCGTAGCTATCTCTATCTGGTACTTAATGTGCTGTCTTACACTGTTGTCGTCAACTACACCAACTGCCAGAACACCCGTTACAATCACTATAAGATACTTATAATGAGCGAGATAATTCCATATAATACCAAGTTTTTTACTCATTTCTTCCGAATTTGTTTGCAAAGATAATATTTTTTTGCTATCTTTGCATCATCAATTAAGAAAAAATAATGGAAGAGTATATAGTTTCTGCAAGAAAGTACCGTCCGATGACCTTCGATTCGGTTGTCGGACAGAGTGCATTGACCACCACTTTGAAGAATGCAGTGAAGAGCGGCAAGCTGGCGCACGCCTATCTTTTCTGCGGTCCGAGAGGTGTGGGAAAAACCACTTGTGCCCGCATTTTTGCGAAGGCAATCAACTGCGAGCATCCTCGTGAAGACGGCGAGGCATGCAACGAATGTGAGAGCTGCCGTGCCTTCAACGAGCAGCGTTCCTACAACATCTTCGAGCTGGATGCCGCCAGCAACAACGGTGTTGACCAGATTAAGGTTCTGATGGAGCAGACCCGCATTCCGCCTCAGGTGGGCAAGTATAAAGTGTTTATCATCGATGAGGTTCACATGCTCTCTACAGCAGCCTTCAACGCCTTTCTCAAGACGCTGGAAGAGCCACCTCAGCATGTCATCTTCATCCTCGCCACTACCGAGAAGCATAAGATTCTGCCTACCATCCTGAGCCGATGCCAGATTTACGACTTCGAGCGAATGACAGTAGCCAACACCATCAACCACCTGAAGATGGTGGCTGAGAAGGAAGGCATACAATATGAAGAGCAGGCGCTCGCCGTGATAGCCGAAAAGGCTGACGGAGGTATGCGCGATGCCCTCTCTATCTTCGACCAGGCTGCCAGCTTCTGCATGGGCAACATCACTTACCAGAAGGTGATCGAGGACCTGAACGTGCTCGACAGCGACAACTATTTCCGTCTGGTAGACCTGGCTCTGGAGAACAAGGTAGCCGAGATGATGGTAACACTCGACGGCATTCTGAACCGCGGTTTCGATGGCGGCAACATGATACAGGGGCTTGCCCAGCATGTGCGCAATGTGATGATGGCGAAGGATCCTCAGACCCTGCCTCTGCTCGAAACCAGCGACGACCAGAAAGCCAAGTTCCAGGCTCAGGCCCAGAAGGCACCTACACCTTTCTTATATAAGGCGCTGGAACTGATGAACCAGTGCGATATCCATTACCGCGCCAGCAGCAACAAGCGATTACTGGTAGAGCTCACCCTGATACAGATAGGCCAGATTACGCAGCCCGAGGATCAGGATGTGCCTAGTGCGGGGCGTACGCCCAATAGATTAAAATCCCTGTTTCAGAAACTTCTGGCTCAGTCTAAGCTTGCCTCTCAGGGTGCAGGTTCTGAGCCTTCCGGCAGCAGCGAAAACCGGTCATCACAGCCGGGAACGTCTGCTGCTACAGCTACTGCTGTGCCTTCGTCAGAGGCACCGACAGCCGCTTCTGCAGCCTCCAATACTGCATCTTATTCTGCATCTGCCACCGCAGCCGCATCTGCCTCTCCAGAAGGCTCAGCCGCTGCCGGAGCTGCTACTGATGCTGCATCGCCTCACAAGCCACGACTCAAGAATATCAAACTGGGCGGCATAGGCATGACTTTCTCTAACCTGAAGAAGAGGGAGGAGAACCAGCGCCGCCTGCACAGTCCGTATGATGATACCAATGAGGAAAAAGCGACCATCACGGGCGACCAGAACGAGTTCACCCAGGAGCAGGTGGAAGCAACATGGTTCAGTATGTGCATGAGAATGCAGAACAAGCTGGATTTCATAGGCTTAGCCAACCGCATGAAGAGTATTGTACCGAAGATAACCAACTATCCGCAGATAGAGGTTATCATCAACAACCAGCTCTTGCTAGACGACGTTTTGAACATCAAGAACCGCATTCTCAAGACTTTCGTCTTAGGTCTTCACAACAGCGAACTGAGCATCAGCTACCGCCTTGCCGACCAGGAAGAGGTAGGCAAGGTTCTGACCAAGAATGAAGTTCTGGAACTTCTTATGGAGAAGAACCCTGCGATGAAAAAACTCACAAAGGACCTGGATCTGGTCATGACATAGAAGATACTCCACACGATACGAAATTCTCCACTCCATGTAGGACAACCTATACGGAGTGGAGAAAATTGTTTTTACAAATATCGAAACTTGGTGCTATAAGAGATACATAAGAGGAAAAGACCAAGGGTCGTTACAGCGTGACAGTTGTGACAGTTGTGACAGTTTTCAGCGGAGGGGGTATATTGCGAGTTTGC
>OLSX01001607.1_pt1 | contig 21279 bp, 17 predicted proteins | sample 1673141 | NCBI WGS metagenome assembly OLSX01 (sample SAMEA3136759, study PRJEB25190) | human gut metagenome | biome: human gut; feature: human-associated habitat; material: faeces | place: Austria | collected 2013
TGGAAATGACGAAAAAGAATGTGGAGGAAACCACCTACGGGGCGTATGCAATGGGCATCAAAAATAAGATTATTCCTTATTTTGAGGAACATCACCCCGGACTGGCTCTGTGAGAGGTGACACCGAAGCACATACAAGATTACTACACCTATGAATTGACGGTACGAGGCGTTTCTGCAAACACGGTCATACACCGTCACGCCAATATTCGTAAAGCCTTGCAGCACGCTTTCAAACTCGGCCTGATTGACTCGAATCCGGCAGACCGGATTGAACGACCCAAGAAGGAAAAGTTCGTTGGCAGCTTCTATGAGGAGGATGAGCTGAACCATCTTTTTGAAGTTGTCCGTGGTGATCCCATTGAACTTGGCGTGATCCTCGGTGCATTTTACGGTTTGCGCCGAAGCGAGGCGGTAGGTCTGAAATGGGATGCCATCGACTTCAAGAAAAAGACGATTACGATTCGGCACACCGTTACGCAGGCGACCATAGACGGCAAGAGCAAGATCATTCAAAAGGACAGGACAAAGACAAAGGCCAGCTATCGCAGCCTGCCGCTTGTGCCGCCATTTGAGGAATTGCTGCATCGCCTGAAAGCAGAACAGGAGCTGAACCGAAAGCTGTGCGGAAAATCTTATTGCAGGAAGTTTGCTGATTATATCTATGTCAATGAAATCGGTGAGCTTGTGAAGCCCGGATATATCACACAGCATTTCCCACTGATCCTGCAAAAGAACGGTATGCGGAAGATCCGTTTCCATGATCTTCGTCATAGTTGTGCAAGTCTGTTGTATGCAAATGGTGTCAGCCTGAAAGAAATTCAGGAATGGTTGGGGCACAGTGATATTTCGACCACCTCAAACATTTACACGCACCTGAATTTCAACTCGAAGATTGCGTCTGCCAATGCGATTTTGGGCGTATATCCCTCCGCTTAATGTGCTATGTCCCTCCAATGTCCCTCCGAAAATCAGCCCGAAAACGGCAAATTTGCTGATGAGCGAGGGACATACATAAGAATATAGAGCATAAAGAAAAGCCCGCAAACCCAGCTATATCAAGGGTTTGCGAGCCATTCGGTGTGGTGCCGGTGGCGGGGGTCGAACCCGCACGGGTTATTAGCCCAACGGATTTTGAGTCCGCCTCGTCTGCCAATTCCAACACACCGGCATCTATTATTTTAAGTCATCTCCCGATGCCCCATCCGAGAAAACGGAGGGACATCATGGAGGGACATTAAAACCAGATTGCATATTCAGTTTTCAAAAAGCCTTGTAAAATCAAGGGTTTCCGCCAAGGTGGTATGAAGCGGCGAAGTAGATTTTGAGTCCACTACGTCTGCCAATTTCATCACACCGGCAAATGTGACATATGCTATTATACAATATGGATTTGATAAAATCAAGTATTTTTTGCAGAATACAAAAAATTCATAATCTGTACTCAAAATCGGCGCCGATATATGTTAAAATCGTGTTGGAACAAAAAGGGAGGGGCGTATAAGCATGAGCTATATATGCTTTGATAATGTTTGCAAATTTTATAAAAACGGGGAAAATATCACCCGCGCGTCGGACGGAATCAGCTTCACCGCCGAAAAGGGGGAGCTTGTAGTAATTGTGGGTCCGAGCGGAGCGGGAAAGACCACCGTGCTTAATATGCTCGGCGGCATGGACAGGTGCGACAGCGGCGATATAATTTTGGACGGCGAAAGGGTAAGCGAATACAGTGCCCGCCGCCTTACCGAATACCGCCGTTATGATGTAGGATTTGTTTTCCAGTTTTATAATTTGGTGCAGAACCTTACGGCGCTTGAAAATGTGGAATTAGCGTCCGAAATATGCCGCGAGCCGCTTGACGCTGCCGCGGCGCTTAAAAGCGTGGGGCTTGAGGGGCGTATGAATAACTTCCCTGCGCAGTTATCCGGCGGGGAGCAGCAGCGGGTATCGATTGCGCGCGCGCTTGCGAAGAACCCGAAAATTCTGCTGTGCGACGAGCCTACAGGTGCGCTTGATTACAACACCGGAAAGGCAATACTAAAGCTTTTGCACGACACCTGCCGCTCAACCGGAACGACGGTTATAATAATAACCCACAATCAGGCGATATGCTCCATGGCGGACAGGGTCATAAAAATCAAAAACGGAAAGGTCACCGAGAATACCGTCAACGCAGAGCCGTTGCCTGCCGAAAGGATCGAATGGTAGTGAAAAGGACTTTTTTTAAGCACATAAGGAGGGAAATCGGCGGCAGCCTCGGGCGTTTCGCCGCAATCTTCGCCATAACCGCGCTGGGCGTCGGCTTTCTGGCGGGGCTTTTATCCACCGCACCCGACTTTTACACCACAATTGATGATTATTACGATAAAAACGATTTTTGGGATATAAACATAAAATCCACCGCCGGACTTACAGAGGATGATTTAAAGGCGGTCGAAGCCGACAATGAGGTATCGGCGGCGGTGCTTTGCAAGACCGCCGATGTGACCGTTAAAAAAGAGAGCGGCGACGGCACTGCCGCACGGGTATATGCGGACGACGATGACAGCATAAAAAACAAGGGTAAGGTTAATAAAACCGAGCTTAAAAGCGGAAGATACCCCGAAAAAGCGGGGGAGTGTTTGGCGCTTGTGCCGAATCCGTTTTTGGAGCAGCCGGCGCTCGGTACAGTGTATCGTGCCGAAAAAGCCGATGTTCTCACCACAGACGAGCTGACGGTCGTAGGCGTGGTTGAAAGCCCTATGTATATGTCAATAGAGAAGGAAAGCACCGATATAGCAAACGGCAGAATTTCGGTCGTTCTTTACACCGTGTACGATACCTTTAACACCGATTACTATACCGATATTTTTCTGACCCTTAAGGGTGCAAAGGAATTAAATACCTTTTACGGCGAATATGAGAGCCTGCGTGACGACGGCAGGGAAGCCTTGGAAAAAACAGCCGAAGCAAGAGAAAACGCGCGCTATGACGAGCTTAAAAAAATTGCGGCGGATGCTGCGATTGCCACGCCCGAGGGCAAGGCGGCTGCTGCAATGGGGCTTGAAGACAAGGTGATTTCTGCCGCCGAGAACCGAGTGAAAAAGCCCGAATGGTATATACTTGACCGCGAAAGCAATGTTAGCTTTGTGTCACTGAAGGCGAACGCCGAAAAGGTGAATTCAATAGCTAAGGTCTTTCCCGTGTTCTTCTTTGCGGTGGCGGCGCTTGTGGCGCTTACCACCATGACCCGAATGGTGGACGAGGAGCGCACCGAGATAGGAACGCTTAAGGCGCTCGGCTTTTCATCCCGCGCAATTGCCGCAAAATACCTGCTTTATGCGGGCGCCGCGGCGGTTACGGGCGGGGTTTTCGGTTTGGCGCTGGGGCTTTACCTTTTCCCGACGGTTATTATAAATGTTTACAGAATAATGTACCGTCTGCCCGAAATTCATTTGAGCTTTAACGCGCCGATATCGTTAGGAGCGCTTACAGCCGCCGTTATCTGCATTCTGGCGGCGACGCTTTGGGCGGTGATTGCCGCTTTGCGCGAAAACCCCGCCGCGCTTATGCTGCCTAAAGCCCCCAAAAGCGGCAAAAGAATACTGCTTGAGCGCGTGGGATTTATATGGCGGCGTATGAAATTTACCCACAAGGTGACCGCGCGAAACCTGTTCAGATACAAAAAGCGCCTGTTTATGACCGTTATAGGCATTTCGGGCTGCACGGCGCTGCTGCTTACGGGCTTTGGGCTGAAAGACGCGATAGGGGACATTGTACCCAAGCAGTATGAGGAAATTCAGCAGTATGATCTGACCGTGCTGCTTTCCGATACCGCTGATGATGCCACGCTTGATTATTTCCGCAAAAATACCGAAAGCTTTACCGAAATCCATTCCGAAACGGGCTTCGTTTTGCAGGACGGCAAGGAGCTTGAAATAAACTTCTATATCCCCGAGAAAACCGAGGAGCTTGTTGATTTTGTGAGGCTGTGCGAGCGGAAAAGCGGGGAAAAGCTCGCGATTCAAAACGGCGGAGCGATAATAACCGAAAAGTTTGCCACGTCTCACGGTATTAAAAAAGGTGATACCGTAACCCTTAAAACCAAAAACGGCGAAAAAGCAGAGGCGAAAATAAACGGCATCTGCGAAAACTACATTAACAGTTATGTTTACATGACCCCCGAATATTATTCAGAGCTTTTCGGAAAGGACTGCATATATTCCACCCTGCTTATAAAATCCGGCGTATCCGCCGATAAGCAGGATAATATGACGCGGGAAATTTTAGCGACAGACGGGGTTGTTTCCGCATCCTTCTCCACCTTTGTTATTGAAAGCTTCGATAATATGATAAGCAGCATAAATTATATTGTGTTGGTGCTTATAATCTCTGCGGGAACGCTTGCGTTCGTGGTGCTTTACAACCTTACGAATATAAACATAAGCGAGAGAATTAAGGAAATTGCCACAATAAAGGTTTTAGGCTTTTTCGACCGCGAGGTAAACGCCTATGTTTGCAGGGAAACCTACCTTTTAAGCCTTATAGGCACGGCGGTCGGTCTGTTTTTGGGCGTGTTTCTTTGCCGCTTTGTGGTTTATACCGCCGAAATGGAATCTATAATGTTCGGGCGGACGATTTATCCGAGATCCTTTATTTTTGCGGCGGTTATAACAATCGTGTTCACCGTAGCGGTTAATTTGGCGCTCACGCCGCGGCTTAAAAGGGTGGATATGGTGGAATCGATGAAATCGGTGGATTAGCCTACAAAAGGCATGCCGAGGAAAGCACCGTCACGGTCTGCTTTCCCAGCCGCGTATGCGTGACTTCATCTCATCAATTGCAAGTATTCCGTAGGCAAAGCCCTTGCGCACAAGCTCGGGCGGAATAAATTCATCATACTTTTCAAAAAGCGGCACTTCCCCGGGGTATACAAGCTCCATAGGGTCAAGCGGCTGCTTTTCTTTTTCCTTTAAAACCTCAAAAAACTGTTCGCGCGTGGCTTTCATTTTAAACTGAATAAAATACGGTCTTGCGGGGTCGAGGGCAGTAAGCCCCAACTCCTTTGCGCATTTAAGCTTTAAAAAGCGCTCTAAAGCCAGAAAGGCATATGTGCCGAGCCAGGGAAACAGGCACCACATATCCCCGCCGAGGTTTATGAGCGGCTCGGTTGTAACTCCGCCGAGCCTGGCAAGACTGCGCGCCTCGTACAGTCTGCCGAGCGCGTTTTTCATAAGATAGGGGTAAATTTTATCCTCCGCAAGCACCCTTTGCATACGTTCAAGCACTTTTGTGTTAATGTCCCCGGGGCACTGCCCGAAATAGGCAGGTACTTTGCCCCGCACCTGCTCGCAATATACCAAGTGCCGCTTGCGGTCCACCTCTTCCACTATCCAAACATGCCCCGCAATGGCTATTTTTTCGCCTACGGGCGGCGGCATTACTATAGTTCCCAGTTCTTCGGAGCTGCTGCGCACGGTGTATTCCTCATTTTCCTTAAACACCGCGTAAAATTTAAAGGAATTTATCTGCCGCTCGCCTGCAAGCCCCACTATAAGCCCGCCGGCTTCAGTGCGCTCAATGTGGTCGGTCTCAATTAAATGGCGCAAAAGGGTCTTGTAGTCTTCCTTGTCTATTCTTTCAAAGCTTTTAAGTGTCAGCACACGCGAAGCCAGCGCCGCGGGGGAAAGCTCGCCCGAGGACGCTAATGTACTCATAGTTTGGTGGTATAAAAGGCTGAATGGCAGCCTGTCGGTCTTGGGCGGCTCTACCCACCGTTCCTCTGTATAAAGCTGAATAAGCGCTATGCCCTGAAGCAGCGGCCACGGCACGGTTTCGGGCAGCATTGCCCGAGCCTCGGGCTGTTCTTCGCGTATTACAAACCACATTTCGGGCGGCAGACCCCGCCTGCCCGTGCGCCCCATGCGCTGCAAAAATGATGACACGGTAAAGGGTGCGTCTATCTGAAAGGCGCGCTCAAGTCTGCCTATATCGATTCCGAGCTCAAGCGTCGCTGTGGTTACGGTGGTCATGCATTGCTCGTCGTCCTTCATAACCGATTCGGCGGTTTCGCGAAAGGACGCCGAAAGGTTGCCGTGGTGAATTAAAAATCTGTCCGGTTCTCCCCGTGCCTCGCAATAGCCGCGCAGCGTGGTGGTGACCGCCTCGCACTCCTCGCGGGAATTAACGAAAATAAGGCACTTTTTTCCCTTTGTATGCTCAAAAACATAGGCAAATCCGGGGTCGGAATTTTCGGGGGCGGTGTCGGTCTTCATATCAAGTACCGGCAGTGCCGCTTTTTCATCTGCGGGGGCTTCTTCTGCGCCCGGGGTTGTGAAAAAATGCTCTAAGGATAACCGCCACTTTACCTTGCCCGACGCTATTTTAGGTATTACCGTTTCTCTGCCCGTGCCCGCCGCTAAATATCTGCCCGTGCCCTCGGGGTCGCCTATTGTGGCGGAAAGCCCTATTCTGCGCGGGTTTACCCCCGCCATACGCGAGAGCCGCTCAATAAGGCACAGGGTCTGCCCGCCGCGGTCGCCCCGCAAAAGCGAATGAACCTCGTCAATTACAATAAACCGCAAATCGCCGAATAATTTCGGAATATAGGCGTGCTTGTGCAAAAGCAGCGCTTCAAGTGATTCGGGGGTTATCTGTAAAATTCCCGAGGGGTGCTTTAAAAGCTTTTCCTTATGGGACTGCGATACATCCCCGTGCCAGTGCCAAACGGGAATTTCCGCATCGGCGCAGAGCTCTGTAAGCCGTGAAAACTGGTCGTTTATAAGCGCCTTTAAGGGTCCTATGTATATAGCCCCGACGGATGCGGGCGGGTCTTCGGAAAACAGGGTGAGTATGGGGAAGAACGCCGCTTCCGTTTTGCCTGCCGCGGTGGAGGCGGAAAGCAGAACGTTACAGTCCGTTCCGAAGATTGCTTCGCCCGCCGCCACCTGCACGCCGCGCAGTGTTTCCCAGCCGTTTCGGTAAATAAAGTCCTGAATAAAGGGCGCGTATCTTTCAAAAACATTCATTTGCTGTTCCTCAAAGCTCGAATTCGGCAAATTCGGCGGCCACCTCGCCCTGCGGCTCGGGCTTTGCAAAGCTGAAGCCGTCTGACGACATAAGGGATTTTATGTCAGTTCCCGGGTTTTGTTGAATAATATTTAAAAGCTCAATATAATCGCGTATTACCTCGCGCGGGGTTATGGCGCTGTCCGCTCCTATGCGGGAAAATTCCAGCTTTATAAACTCTATCATATCGTTTTCGGTAACATCAGGCGTGTATTCATAAAGCACGGCGTGTATTTCGGTCAGCTTTTCTATAAGCACAAGCAGTTCTTCATAGGTCAGCGGTGCCAGCTTTATAACGGGAGCGGACATATCGCGAAGCTCACCCTTGCCGAAGCGCCCTTCGGTAAGGCGGGATTTCAGCGCCTCGTAGCTGTAAACGCCGCGCCGCGTATCCTCAATGCACTGCGGCGTGCCGCTCATTATAATGCCCATATACTGCGCCTTGCCCTGCATTGTATCGTTATACATTGTAAGTATTTTTTCGTAGTTGTACTGCCGCGTTATACTGTTGGGTATCTTATAAATATTAACAAGCTCGTCTATAAGTATCAAAAGCCCCGAATAGCCCGCTTTTTTAAGGAAAAGCGCGAAAAGCTTTATGTATTCGTACCAGTCGTCGTCGGTTATAATTATGTTTACGCCAAGCTCCGCTTTTGCCTCGGTTTTGGTGGTGTACTCGCCCCTGAACCATTTAACAACGCGCGCCTTGCTTTCGTCGTCGCCGTTTAAATACGCCTTGTAATAAACGGTTAAAAGCCGCGCAAAATCAAAGCCGTGCACCATCTCGTTAAGTGATGATATTACCTCGCTTATCTTCCTTTCGGTGAGCGCGGGGATGCGGTCATCATCTATTCCGAGGGAGTTTTCATTCATAACCTCGGTTTGCAGCCCGCTTATCCAGCGGTCTAAAATAAGGGTGAGCGCGCCGCCCTCGGGGCGGGTCTTGGTGGACATATTGCGGATAAGCTCCTTATAGGTCGCAAGCCCTTGACCGCGCGTTCCTTGGAGTCTCCGCTCGGGGGATAGATCGGCGTCAGCCACTACCATGTTTTTATCCATAGCGTAGCTGCGCACGGTTTGCAAAAGAAAGCTTTTGCCGCTGCCGTATTTTCCCACAATAAAGCGGAAGGCAGCTCCGCCCTCGCCTATAATTTCGATATCGTTTAAAAAGGCGTCAATCTCGTTTTCTCTGCCGACTGTAATATAAGGCAGCCCTATTCTCGGCACAACGCCGCCTTTAAGCGAATTTATTATTACCGAGGCTATACGCTTGGGTATTTTCATATATTGAACATTCCTTTCAACTCTTCCTTGTAATCCTCAATTATTTCGGGGGTATCGCCGTTAAAAATTATAACCGTATCGCTAAATGTGTCAAACAGCCGCTCGTTTATTTCGTCTATTGCCACCGTCAGCATTATTCCGCTGTCCCGCGCCGTCTTTTCGGGGTCGGCACCACCCAGCAGCGCCTTTAATACCTTTAAATAAGGCTCATCGGCAGTTGCCTCCGCTTTCGCCGCCTCTGATTCGGGTATAATTTGCTCTGTAGGCTCTTCCTCGTCTACTATCAGCTTATCACGAGTAACAGCGGCGGTATCTCGTATGCTTTGCAGCTTTGAAACATCAATTTCGATTTTCGGCGCCGCCGCTTTGCGTTCTTCTGCGAAAGCCGTATCTACCGTTTCTTTTATAATGCGCTCGGTATCGCGTGAAAGCTCGGGAGACTTTATCTGCGGCTTAAACCCGAATTTCAGTCGTAGGGCGCTGTCGATTCCCTTTAAAATCGAACCGACCTTACCCGCTTTATCCTTTTGCGGGTAAAAGCGTTCAATGCTCCATTTATTATCGCGGCATATATAGCGGTATATTCCGTTTATTTCATAAACGCAGTCGGGGTGCGGCGCTTTTTCGTAAAAAACGGCTTGGTCGAATATAAAGTGCGGCTCATAAAGCCTTTTGCCGAAAAGCTTTTCGTAAATATTGCCGTTTTCGGAAGCGGCGTAGTATTCGCGCAGCAGACTGAAGGTGCCGTAAACCGCGGCTTCCGTTCTTTCGGGGAATTTTTTATAAAATGCCGCGCCGCGTATTTTATAGGACGAAAAATTTTCTATGGCGCCAAGCGTTTCTGCCGGCGTATTCTCCTCATAATTCATAAGGCGCAGCAGCGCGCCGTCGTTTTTTAAAAATTCCGAGTCTCTTAAAAGCCGCGGGTCGAGGTTATAATACGCCGCGAAATCAATAAGCCATTTTGAAACGGTGCCTTGCACCCTTTTATCGTATTCCGAATAAATTTCGGCGAAATTTTTAAGCTTGAAAAACGCATCCTCGGGGTCGGCTGCGCCTATCAGATTCAAAAGCTCGTAAAGATAAACATAAACAAAGGAAATGCAGGTTTTTTCGATTTTGCCTTTCCGCACGGCGGTGCGCCATGAAAAATAACCCCGCAGCTGCAAATTGCTCATTTCGCGGTAGGTCGGGAACGAGCGCAGGAACTGACCGTGATATTCAAAATCATCGGTGAAATTTTCCATAAACTTTGCCTGAAAATAAAATATTTCGGCGGCGGGGGCGAAAATATATTTTCTTTGCAGGGCTAATTTCCGCATTTCGGTGTATTCGGGCGGCGTGTAGCTTTTCATTTTCGAGGCGGTGAATATTAACGGCTGATCGCCGTAGACCTTTTCGCCCGACAGTTTTTTGCTTTCAAGCACCGATCTTATAAGCTCGTCCGTATTCGACATTCTCTCACCCCCCGAAAACAGTACCTACATTATACCAAACTTTTGTTCTTTTTTCAACCGCTATTATACTGCGGAGGCTGTCCTTCCTTGATTTTTTCGGAAAATGTGATATACTTAATGTGAAGTATTAAGGGCAGGGGCGCAGGTTGAAGATTGCTATCTTTGCCGGTGATGAGCGGATATACGAAAGGCTGTCGGGCTATATGAGGAAATTGCTCGGCGGCAGCGCAGCGCCGCGGGATATTATATATGCGGATTTTCAAGACCGTAAGGTCACACTTCATTTTAAGAACGGTATCAATCAAACGGTTCGCGCGACCCTTGCGGAAATTGAAGCGCTTTTATATGCCTGACCTTATTTGGTTTCGCCCTCAGAGGGTATAATAAATTTTCACGAGGTAAAAAGCCAAAATGACGGCACACCTACCATGAATGGCGGAATATACCGCTTTTAAGAAGAAAACGGGGTTTGCTGCCGTGTGAATCTTTAAAATATTTGACAAAGCCTGCTCTTTATATTATAATTAATCAGTTAGGCAGGTAAGTAAAGGAAGTAATAATATGGCTAAAATCGAAAATTTAAGAAATGTGGCGATAATTGCGCATGTCGACCACGGTAAAACAACTCTTGTAGACCAGCTTTTAAAGCAGAGCGGAACCTTCCGTGAAAACGAATCGGTTAACGAGCGTGTTATGGACTCAAACGACCTTGAGCGCGAGCGCGGAATAACAATTCTTTCAAAAAACACGAGCGTTATGTATAACGGTATTAAAATAAATATTGTCGATACCCCGGGACATGCCGATTTCGGCGGCGAGGTTGAGCGCATTCTGCAAATGGTGGACGGCGTTTTGCTGCTTGTAGATGCGTTTGAGGGCTGCATGCCGCAGACCCGCTTTGTGCTTAAAAAGGCGCTTGCGCTCGGAAAAAAGGCGGTTGTTGTAGTCAATAAGATCGATCGCCCCATGGCGCGCCCGCACGAGGTGGTGGATGAGGTTCTGGATTTGTTTATAGAGCTGGGAGCGGACGAGGAGCAGATAGAATTCCCCGTAATTTTTGCGTCCGGCAGAGACGGCTATGCCACCTATTCACCCGATATTCCCGGCAAGGATATGAAGCCGCTGTTTGATGAAATAGTAAAGGAAATAGCACCGCCCGAGGGCGACCCCGACGCGCCGCTTCAGATGCTTTTTTCAAATATAGAGTATGATGATTATCTCGGCAGAATCGGAGTCGGCAGAGTTATCCGCGGTACGGTGAAGGTTGGGCAGACCGTTGCGCTTTGCCATAAGGACGGCACTACCTCAAACGTTAAAATTGCAAAGCTCTTTATGTATAGGGGATTAAAGCGGGTTGAGGAGGAAAGCGCGTCGGTCGGTGATATAATTCAGGTTGCGGGAATAGCCGACCTGGAAATAGGCGAGACCGCATGTGCTACTGACTGCATTGAGCCGCTGCCCTTTGTTAAAATAGACGAGCCTACCCTTGCTATGAACTTTATGGTTAATAACTCGCCCTTTGCGGGAAAGGACGGTAAGTTTGTAACCTCGCGTAATCTGCGCGACCGCCTTTTCAGAGAGGTTATGACCAATGTCAGCCTGCGCGTTGAGGAGACAGACTCGGCGGATACCTTCAAGGTTTCGGGCAGAGGCGAGCTGCATTTATCGATTCTTATTGAAACCATGCGCCGCCAGGGCTATGAGTTTCAGGTGTCGCCACCCGAGGTTATTTACAAAAAGGGCGATAACGGCGAGCTTTTAGAGCCTATTGAGCTGCTTATGATAGAGGTGCCGGAGGAATACGTCGGCTCTGTAATGGAGCGCCTCGGCACACGCAAGGCTGAAATTAAAAATATGGGCACGCGCGACGGCGGCGTATCTCATCTTGAATTTTTAATACCCGCACGCGGACTTTTGGGCTACCGCTCGCAGTTTTTGACCGATACCAACGGCAACGGAATTATGAACCACGTGTTTGATAGCTACCAGCCCTACAAGGGTGATATTGAGCAGCGCTCCACCGGCTCTATTATAGCCCACGAAACGGGTGAGGCTACGGGCTACGGGCTTTTCAACACCCAAAGCCGCGGCAGGCTGTTTATAGGTGCGGGCACTCCCGTGTACGAGGGTATGATTGTCGGCGAAAATCCGAAGAATGAGGATATAGTATGTAATGTCTGCAAGAAAAAGCAGATGACCAATACCCGCGCCGCCGGCTCAGATGACGCACTGCGCTTGGTTCCTCCGACCCGCCTTTCTCTTGAGCAGTCGCTTGAATTTATAAAGAACGACGAGCTTGTGGAAATAACACCGCATAATATTCGCCTGCGCAAACGCATCCTTAATAAGGAAGAACGCATGAAGGCGGAGTCGCGCAGAAAGCAATGAGATATATAATACTTGATCTTGAATGGGACAGCGCCTATTCGGTAAAGCACAAGCGTTTTATAAATCAGATTCTGCAGATAGGCGCGGTAAAGCTTAACGAAAGCTTTGATATTATCGATACCTTTGAAGTGACGGTGAAATCAGCCATATCCAAAAAGGTTACGGGACGCTTTGCGGAGCTTACGGGCATTACCACCGAAAAAATGCTCGCGGGCGTGCCGCTGGATGAGGCGGTTGATCGCTTTAACGAATGGACGGACGAAAACGCCGTCACCATGACCTGGAGCGACTCGGACCTTTACTCTATAAAGGAAAACGAGGAAGCGCTGTTATCGGGCGGCAGAACCTTTAAAATAGGCAAATATCTCGATTTGCAGAAGTTTATTCAGGGTGAACTGCGGCTGAACGGTTATACCGATAAAAATCAAATATCCTTAGCGGCGGCGGCGGAAAAGTTAGGTGTTGAAACAGATAGCTTTGATTTGCATACCGCGCGGGACGACAGTCTTGTCTGCTCGGCACTGCTGAAGAAATGCTATGATGAGGAGCGCTTCTCGGCGCTTATACGCAACACTGCCGATCCCGAATTTTACAAGCGATTGAGGTTTAAGCCCTACCCGATATCGGATATTAACAGCGAGCTTATTGATAAATCGGCGCTTGAATTTCATTGCAGGGCGTGCGGGGCTGACTGCAAGAGGCTGTCGGCTTGGCGCTACCGCAACCGCTGGTTTACCGCAAAGTTTGAGTGCCCTAAGTGCAAAAAGCGTTTTTTGGGGCGCGTTGCGTTCAGAAAAACATATGATGATGTTAAGGTGCGGCGGCGCGTTTGCGAAATCAAGCCGAAACAGGAGAAAAAGACCGATGAAATGCAGCCTGTGTCCGAGACGGTGTAACGCCGAACGGACGGAAAACAAAAATTTAAACGGCTTTTGTAAAATGCCCTTGCTGCCGGTGGCGGCAAGGGCTGCTCTGCATTTTTGGGAGGAGCCGTGCATAAGCGGGAAAAACGGCTCGGGAACGGTGTTTTTCACCGGCTGTAATTTGGATTGCGCCTTTTGCCAGAATTATGAGGTCTCGCACCTAAAAAAAGGCAAGCCCATAACCTATGAGCGGATTGCCGATATTTTCAGGGAGCTCGAGGAAGCGGGCGCGCACAATATAAACCTTGTAAGCCCGAGCCATTATGTAGACGCAATTATAAGGGCGCTTGATATTTACAAGCCGAAAATCCCCGTGGTTTATAATTCGGGCGGCTATGATATGCCCGAAAATATAAGGGCGCTGAAGGACTATGCGGATATTTTTTTAATGGACTTAAAATATTTAAGCCCCGACCGCGCAAAAAAATATTCCGGGGCGGAAAACTACCCGGAATATGCGGTATCGGCTGTAAAGCAGGCTTATCTGCAGCAGCCCGAATGTGTTTTTGAAAACGGTATAATGCAAAAGGGCGTTATTGTAAGGCATTTGCTTTTGCCGCTCGGAACACGTGAGGCAATAGCGGTTTTCGATTGGGTACGGGAGAATACGCCCGGGGTATATTTCAGCATCATGAGCCAGTATACGCCCTGCGGCAGGGCAGAGCAGTACCCCGAAATTAACCGCCGCGTTACAAAAAGGGAGTACGAAAAGGTGCTCACTTATATCTGCAATACCGACTTTGAAAATGTTTATATTCAGGAAAAGACAAGCTCCGATAAAAAATTTATCCCGCCGTTTGATTTGGCGGGAGTATAGCACGGTAGATGCAAATATCATTCCATTAAATGGGGGAAGTACAAACCGCCTATATCGGCAGTTTTTTCGTATTTATAAAGGGCTGTGCAATCGGTGGATATGGGCTTTTCCGAAAGTGCAAGCCTTGCAAAGCCGCCTATTGGCTCGGCATAAATCGGTCTGTTTTCATCCGCCGATATTTCAAAGCGCTTAAATCCGAGATTTCCATAAAATTTAAAAAGCGGAGCGTCGGCGGGCTTTAAAAACAAAAGCCTATCGGTTTCAAGCGAATTTATAAGTTGGGTCATATATCCGTTGCCGCGAAATTTCTTTTTTGTGGCGGCGGCAAAAATATAATAGGCGGGAATTATCCCACCGCCGTTATAAATATTGCAGGGCAAACAGCATTGAAACGGTTTTCCGTTTATACACAGTGTTTTGCAATAATCGGCGCAGGCAGAAAAAAGCCTGTTTTCAAAATCCTCGTCAGTGCCGAAAGCCTCGCTGTATATCGCCCTACATTCGTTTATGCTCATTCCGTCACCTCTCCTCGCGGTTTATATATTTATAATTCGCAAGCTCATTCGCCGAGGCGGCAAAGAGCAGGCAGCACAGCAGAGTGCCGAGACAAATCAAAAGCGATAACAATCTGTTTATATTATCTTTAATTTTCATTTTAAAGCTCCTTTCCTTATCTTAAATTATACGGTACAGCTTATAATTACAAATAAAAATTTCCGACATGTCAAATGACAAATCGGAAACTATCCTGCTGCTATCGGGCAACCGGACAGTAACAGGCTTTAATACTGATAATTCGGTATAAAAAAGTTTCCCGGAGCTTTAAGCGGCTCACCTTAAAGTTAATGGCCGCTTAAAGCTTCGGGAAACGGTGAAATGTGCGAATCTTATATTCGCCTTACGATTACGGGTTATCTGTAATCGTTGCTGTCGTTATTCTTGTTCTGATTATTCTGATTGTTTTTGTTTTGTTCCTTGTTCTGGTTGTTCTTATTTTGGTTCTTGTTTTGGTTATTCTTGTTCTGATTGTTCTCCACAAAAATCACCCCGCTTTCAGCTTTTATTATCTGTCGGCGGGGTGAAATTATACTTATATTCCGAATAATTTTTCGGCATTATTCAGAGAATTTTTCAAAATGCTTTCGCAATCGGTGTTCCGCAGCTCCGCTAACTTTTCGGCAACAAGCAGTATCAGCGCCGAATTATTTATTTTTGAGCGGTACGGCACGGGCGCTAAATAGGGCGCGTCGGTTTCAAGCAGAAATCTGTCGCTCGGCAGAGCCGCTGCAATTTCCGGCAGCTTTTTGGCGTTTTTAAAGGTTAAAACGCCGCCTATGCCTATATACATACCCAAATTCAAAATTTCCTTTGCCATTTCAGCGCTGCCCGAAAAGCTGTGCACCACACCCTTAGGGCGGTGCTTTTTTAAAAGCTCCAGCGTATCGGCGTGGGCTTCACGGTCATGCACTATTACGGGCAGATTTAAGCTGTTTGCGAAAACAAGCTGTTCTTCAAAAAGCGCCCTTTGCTGCTCATTGTTATCATCCACCCAGTAATAATCAAGCCCTATTTCGCCTATTGCCACGCATTTTTTGTGGCGCGCAAGGTCTTCGATTTCCGAAACCTCTCCGCCGCCTATATTTTCGGGGTGTATGCCTACCGCTGCGTAAAAGAAAGGGTATTTTTCGGCAAGCGCCAGCGCTGCTTTTGAAGACGCGGTATCGCATCCGCAGTTTACAACGCCGCAAACGCCGTGAGAGGGCAACTCCTCTAAAAGCTCTGCACGAATTTCGTCGAACTTCGCGTCGTCATAGTGTGCGTGGCTGTCAAAAATCAGCGGTTCTGTATATGGGTAATTCGGGAAATCGGTCATCTTATTTTGCTGCCTGCGGGTACATTGTCGATAAAGAGTACCTTTACATCGTTATCGGCGCAGTCCGCCGCTAAAATCATTCCGTTTGACTCTACGCCGCAAAGCTTTGCCGGCTTCAGGTTTGCCACCACAATTACCGTGTGACCTATAAGCTCCTCGGGCTTATAATACATAGCGATTCCCGAGGCTACGGTGCGCGATAAGCCGCTGCCGTCGTCAAGGGTCAGCTTTAAAAGCTTTTTAGCCTTGGGGATAGGCTCGCAAGCCGTGATTTTAGCCGCACGCAGCTCTACCTTTGCAAAATCCTCAATTCCTATTTGCTCCATAGTTACAACATTTTCGGCTTTTTTCTGCTCCGCTGCCTTTTCAGCCGCTATTTCGGCTAAAACCTTTTCCGCATCTAAGCGGGCGAAAAGGGGAGTGGGTGCGCCTACCGAATACTCGTTAACGGCGCCGAAGGCAAGAACGGTGCTGCCGCTATTTAACTGCTCGGCAATCGATTTCGCACTGTCGGGAATAATGGGAGTGAGCATAAGCCCTAAAAGGCGGATACATTCAAGCAGATTGTAAAGCACATTTTCAAGGTATGCCTTTTTGCTCTCATCCTTTGCAAGCACCCAGGGGGCTGCCTCGTCAATATATTTATTGCAGCGCTTTGCAAGGTTCATAACCGCCTCGCACGCATCGGCGTTGCGGTAATTATCCATAAGCTCATAATACTTTTTAACCGTATCGTTCGCGGTATCAATCAGCTCTTTATCACAAACCTCTGTATTTTCGCCCCTTGTCACCTTGCCGCCGAAATATTTATTCGTCATCGCAATCGAGCGGTTTACAAGGTTGCCGAGAGTGTTGGCTAAATCTGCATTGTATTTTGTAATAAAGCTTTCGTAGGTTATGGTGCCGTCCTGTGCGAAGGGCATTTCGGAAAGCAGATAATACCTTACCGCGTCAATTCCGAAGCGCTTTGTCATATCGTCGGCGTAAATTGTGTTGCCCTTGGATTTTGACATTTTGTCCTCACCCACAAGCAGCCACGGGTGACCCAAAACCTGTTTCGGCAGCGGAAGCCCCAGCGCCATTAAAATTATCGGCCAGTAAATTGTGTGGAAGCGCACTATATCCTTGCCTATAACGTGCAAATCGGCAGGCCACAGCCTTTCAAACTGCTCTGTGCTGCCGTCGGGGTCGTAGCCGACACCCGTAATATAGTTTGAAAGCGCGTCTATCCAAACATAAATAACGTGCTTTTCATCAAACGGAACGGGTATGCCCCACTTGAAGGAGCTGCGCGAGATGCAAAGGTCGGAAAGCCCGGGCTTTAAAAAGTTGTTTATCATCTCGTTCTTGCGGGATTCGGGCTTTATAAAATCAGGGTTCTGCTCGAAATATTCAAGCAGCCGATCCTGATATTTTGAAAGCTTTAGGAAATACGCTTCTTCCTTGGAATCTATAACTTCTCTGCCGCAGTCGGGACATTTGCCGTCTATAAGCTGCGAGGCGGTAAAGAATGACTCGCAGGGAACGCAGTATTTACCCTCGTAATGACCCTTGTAAATGTCACCCTGATCGTAAAGCTTTTTGAAAATTTTCTGTATTACCTTTTCGTGGTCCTTATCGGTCGTGCGGATAAACTTATCGTAATCGGTGTTAAGGCTGTTCCACACTTCTTTTATCTGCGCGGCAATCTTATCCACATACTCCTGCGGGCTTATGCCCTCTGCCTTGGCGTATTCTTCAATCTTCTGCCCGTGCTCGTCAGAGCCGGTCTGTAAAAACACGTCAAAGCCCATCATTTTTTTATAGCGCGCTATCATATCCGCCAGCACTATATCGTAAGCGTTGCCGATATGCGGCTTTCGCGAGGCGTAGGCTATTGCCGTTGTAATGTAAAACTTCTTCTTTTCTGACATTTTTCTTCCTCCTGTATTACGGTTTACCCGTTAGATAAAGTATTACGGATATCGCCGTGCCGATAAGGCAATAAAGCAAGACCGCTCCGCTGCCGATAACAGAGCCTGAGCCGCCGAACGAGGCATAGGCGAACAACACCACGCCCGCTACACAGCTAAGCGCGTAAAATACCGCCAGTAAAAGGCTTGATTTTTTAATTTTAACGGCACTGCTGACTATCGACGCCAATGCTGCGGGGTTGCCCTTGTATGCTGCGGGAGCGGAGCAATGCTCTGTAAATGTGACCGCGTTTTTATACATATGGCAGCCCGCAGTGCTCATGACCTTGACCGAATCATCGTAAAGCCCCATATAGTCACATATCATTTCCTCAGTCAAATTCGGGTCGGAGCTGTCAATCAGCATGGTGATGCCCATGGCGGATATTTTTCTGAACTCCCGTGCAAGCTCGGGTTTTACGGAATACTGCACCGCAAGCAGGGCGCAGGCCTTATCGTCGGTTGCGACATAGACGGGGAAATAACCCCTCCGCAAAAGCTTTCGGTCGGTTTCAACGCTCGGAACGGCTATTCCGTGCGCCTCCATAAGGGTGCGGTTTCCCACAAACAAAAGCTTGTTGTTTACCCAGCCCGAAATGCCCATTTTGTCCTCATATTTAACCGTGTCGGAATCGGGCATTACAAAGTCACCTGCAGTTCCCGCAATCTTTTTGAATATCGGTGCTAACGGGCTTGAAAGACTGTCGGTAAGGGAGGCGGCGCGCATGATTGTGTCGTCAATGCTGTTATCGGATAACAGCTGCATATTGTGGAGCGTTACCGTGCCCGACGGAAACAGATCCTCTGAACTTATGACTATGGCATTTGCCTTTTCAATGTACTCCGCACCCATTTTTCCCGCTATGGCAGCGCCCCTGCGCGCAAGCCTTTTTGAAGCGGAGTAAAGCGGCAGGTCAACAATCAGAAAAAGCACGGGAGCTGCCGTTATGCACTGTATGGCGGCGGCACTGTAAAAGCCGTAAAGCATGTTATCAAAGTAGGCGGCGCAGGCAAAGCCGAGTATTACCGATAAAAGCAGCGACACTACTGTCATTATCGGCAGTCTTCCGCCGAAATAAACGCGGAACGAGGTATATTTCATATAATTGTCAATATGCGCCGTTTTGCGGGGGGCAGCTGCCAAAACATCGCCATCAATCGAATTTTTTGCCATGGCAAAGGTGACTGCGGGGTCGTTTATAAGCTTCACCGCCCGCTTCGGCTTGTTGCCGGCTATTTGCTTAAAGCCCGTGAGCGTGTGCGATGAGCGGAAAAACACCGATATTGCGCGTACCGAAAGTATAAACGCGCCGAGCAGCAGCATATTAAGCGTAATCTCGTTTTTCAGAGTACCGATAACCGAGTAGATAAGCACCGAAAGGGAGGAGGTGACCGCAAAAATATCCGGCGTTGAGAAACGGCTGAAGGCTCTCGGAATACTTCCGAACATATCAAGGTTTATAAGCATTATTACCGCGAATAAGGCAGTCAGCACCGTCATGCTGACCTTTGTGTTGGCAAGCAGTATTGCCGACATAAACGGCAGCTCCGCAAAGGCGGTAATAAGGGTGAGAATAACCGTTGCGAAGCAGCGCAGAAAGCGGCTGCGCTTTACAAGCGACAGCTTCCGCAGAAAATGCTTTGCTTCGCTTTCATCCTCAAACTCCTCACGAGGCTTAAAGTCCTCAAATTCGTTTTGCTCAAGGCGGGTCTCGGGGTCTGTGCCGTCATCGTCACTGTCGGGTAGGCGCGAAAGCTCACCCGTCAGGTCGATAGACCTCGTTTGAGAGCTTACGCTGATTCTGGAGGATGAGTCACTGTCGGATACAGGTGTGAATTTTATGGTTGCCGAGCTTTGAATATCGGGCATTTCGGTTTTTCCCTCGCCGCCTGCTGCGTCAATATCCGATATAATGCGCGGCACATTGGTCTGTATATCCCGCGCGGCGGGCATTTTTTCTTCAAATATCTCGCGTTTGGGGGGCTCGGGCACTTTTTCGGGCGCGGCGGGCTTATTGTGCCCTAAATCGTCAAATTCAATATCGTATTTCTGCGAGAGCCTGTCAAGCGTTTTATGGCTTTCACTGCTTAAAATATCCGCAACGCTTTCAAGCCTGTAGGCGGGGGTGTCCTTCATTGCGGAGTCATGCCCCTCGTCGTCGATTATAAAGGGTCTGCACTTTTCAAGCAGTGATTTTTCCTTTTTTTCGGGTTCCGGTCTGCTTTCGGCATTTTGACCGTTTGAGGCCGTAAGGTCGAAAAAATCAAAATCAAAAAGTGAATCGGAGCTGCCGCCATGCACCGCTTCGGGTGCGGCGGGCGTTTGAATCGGAGCAGCCTCCGTTTTCGGCGCTTCGGGGACTTTCGGTGCTTCGGGTGTTTTTTGCGGGGCTTTTTCGGGAGTATCCTGCTGTTGGGATGAGAGCATACGCTTTTTCAGCGCTTCAAGCGCGCCGGTAGGCTCGTTATCCGCTTCGGGAGCAGCGTTTTGCGCAAGCACCTCCTCCGGTGTTAAAGCGCTCGGATTATGGTAAGAATTAAACGAATTATTTTCACCGAGGCTTTCATCAATATCGTCAATAAGCGAAAACAGTTCGTCGTTATGCTTCCCCTTATACCTTCTCAATTAAAATCACTTCCTTGGCTGTTTGTCCTCTTTGCGGCTGCGTACTACCTCGTACATAAGTATACCTGCCGCAACTGAGGCATTAAGCGAATTTATTTTGCCGAGCATGGGCAGGCTTAAAATTGTGTCGCACTTTTTGGCGGTAAGCGCGCCGATTCCCTTGCCCTCGTTGCCTATTACCAGGGCACAGGGAATATCGAAATCGGTTTTTGTGTAGTCATCCCCGTCCATATCGGCACCGAAAACCCACACGCCGCGTTCTTTCAGCGCGTCAATTGTGTTTGCAATATTCGTGACCCTTGCTACCGGCACATATTCAAGCGCACCGCAGGCAGCCTTTGCCACCGTTGCATTAAGCGAAGCGCTGCGCCGTTCGGGGATTATCACCCCGTGAACGCCGGTTGCCTCGGCGGTTCTGATGATTGCGCCTAGGTTGTGCGGGTCTTCAATCTCATCGCAGATTATTAAAAAGGGCTTTTCGCCGCGTGTTTCCGCCAGCGCGAACATATCGTCCACCGTTGCGTACTCCTGCGACGCAAACATGACCGCCACGCCCTGATGGTTTGCGCCGCCGCAGTAATAATCCAGCTTTTGTGGGCTTATTTCCTTTATGAGTATGCCTTTTGCGCGGCATTTTGCTATTATTGCCGTAACAGAGCCGCCGCCCGTTCCGTGGGCTACGAACAGCCTGTCTATCTCTCTGCCCGAGCGCAGCGCTTCGAGCACAGGGTTTCTGCCGCATATTATGTTGTTATTGCTGTTTTCCATTTGACTTTTCCAATCTGTATATATTCTTACTAATTATATCACATCTCACGGAATAATCAAATAGGAATTTTATAAAGATAACAATCTTAAATGTACAGTCGTCAATGATAGGTTACACTTTTCTCAAAAAAATATGATGAAAACT
>OLSX01001611.1_pt1 | contig 21234 bp, 20 predicted proteins | sample 1673141 | NCBI WGS metagenome assembly OLSX01 (sample SAMEA3136759, study PRJEB25190) | human gut metagenome | biome: human gut; feature: human-associated habitat; material: faeces | place: Austria | collected 2013
GCTGCAATCCGCGCCCTGCAGGCCGTGGGTCTGGAAGTGACCATGATCAAGGACGTCACTCCCATCCCCCACAACGGCTGCCGTCCCCCGAAGCGTCGTCGCGTGTAATCGAAAGAGGAGGTAACAAGCAATATGGCAAGAAATATGCAGCCGATTGCCAAGCGCTGCAAGGCTTTGGGCATTTCTCCTGCCGTCATGGGCTATGCGAAGAAGGAAACCAACCGCAATCCCGGCGGCCAGATGAGAAAGAAGAAGAGTGAGTACGGCATTCAGCTTAACGAAAAGCAGAAGGTCAAGTTCATCTACGGCATTCTGGAGAAGCAGTTCCATTCTTACTATGAGAAGGCAGCTAAGGCTCCCGGCCAGACCGGTGCCGTGCTGCTGACCATGGTAGAGACTCGTTTGGACAATGTGGCTTTCCGCACCGGTTTTTGCAAGACCCGTCGTGAGGCTCGCCAGGCTGTTTCTCACGGTCACTTCACCGTGAACGGCAAAAAGGTCAACATTCCCTCCTACCTTGTGAAGGCCGGCGATGTGATCGCTGTGGTGGATAAGAGCAAGGAGAATGGCAGATTTAAGCTCGTGAAGGAAGAGGGCGTTTATGGCAACGCTCCCAAGTGGCTGGAGGTTGACGCAGAGAAGCTGACCGCTAAGGTTGTGGCTCTGCCCACCCGTGAAGACATTGATTATCCTGTTGAAGAGCACTTGATCGTTGAGTTCTATTCTAGATAATAGTTGATCATTCTGTTATTTAGCTGTTAAAATCAAAATAGGAGGCTTTTAAATGATTGAAATTGATAAGCCGAAAATCGAGATTGTAGATTTATCTACTCAGGGAAGCAGAAGCGTAGGTAAGTTTGTGGTGGAACCTCTGGAAAGAGGTTTTGGCGCAACCCTGGGCAACGGTATGCGGAGAGTACTGCTCTCCTCTCTGCCCGGCTATGCCATCACTTCCGTGAAGATTGATGGTGTGCTGCACGAGTTTTCTACCATTCCGCATGTAAAGGAAGATGTGACGGAGATCGTTTTGAATCTCAAGAACGTTATCCTGAAGATTCACGATGAGCAGCCGAAGATGCTGCACATTGAGGCCAGCGGAGAAGGCGAGATCACTGCGGGCGATATTATTCATGACGCAGATGTAGAGATCCTGAATCCCGAGCTGCACATTGCTTATCTGGACGCCGGCGCCAGCGTATCTATGGAGCTGACGGCAGACAGCGGCCGCGGCTATGTGCCCTGTGACCGCAACAAGCAGCTGATGGATTTGCCCATCGGCACCATTGCAATCGACTCTATCTACACCCCGGTGCTCAAGGTGAATTACACCGTAGAGAACACCCGTGTAGGTCAGCAGACAGACCTTGATAAACTGATTCTTGATGTTGAGACGGACGGCACCATTCCGGCTGACGAGGCCGCTTCTTTGGCTGCTAAGATTCTCAACGACCACCTGATGCTGTTTGTGGATCTCTCTGAGGAGATTGGCAACCAGGATATTATGGTGGAGAAGGACGACGACGGTAAGGAGAAGGTTCTGGAGATGACCATTGAGGAACTGGATCTGTCCGTGCGCTCTTTCAACTGTCTCAAGCGAGCAGGCATTAACACAGTAGAGGATTTGATCAGCAAATCCGAAGAAGATATGATGAAGGTTAGAAACCTGGGCCGCAAGTCCCTGGACGAGGTGGTTGCCAAGCTGCAATCCCTGGGCTTCAGCCTGAGTCACGATGAGGATTAAAGGAGGGAATTTCAATGCCAGGTTCCAGAAAATTGGGCAGACCTACTGACCACAGAAAAGCAATGCTCAGAGGTATGGTTACTTTTCTTTTAGAAAACGGCAAGATTGAAACTACCGTTACCAGAGCGAAAGAAGTTCGCGCTATGGCTGAGAAGATGATCACTCTCGGCAAGAAGAACACTTTGGCTTCCAAAAGACAGGTGCTTTCCTATGTTACCAAGGAAGATGTTGTAAAGAAGTTGTTTGATGAGATCGCGCCCAAGTACGAGGACAGAAACGGCGGTTACACCCGCATTGTAAAGACTGGCCCCCGTCGCGGCGACGCAGCTGAGATGTGCATCATCGAGCTTGTATAAGCGCAGGTCATTATGACGGTTATAGGCGTATGTACCCCGGTACATACGCCTTTTTTCATGGTCGTGGCGTTAATATAAAAATTACCAAAAAGTGCAGACAGTTTGCCCCCGGCAGCCGTCTTATAGAGTGTACACACAATGGGAAACGCTTTGACCAGCAGAAAGGAAATGTACGATGTTCGGTAAAAAGAAAATTGAGGCTGTGTCCGTATTAGACCTGCGCAACTATACGCCCCAGGCGCTGCGCAAGATCAGCTCTATTCAAGCGGTAAGCACCATCTTGCTGCCGGAGAATCCTTCGCCGGCATTCGCAGAGGCCTATGCGGATATAACCAAGGGGGCCATTGCCCAGGAGGTGTTTGCGCCTATGGACAAAGTGGCCCAGTATAACGGGATGAATGTGCTGGGGTCTACGCTGCCGGAGGGCGCCATTTGCCTTTGTAACGGTATGACCATCTTTCGGCGGGCTGCCGGGGAGAAGCACGCCCGAGTCTTTTTGAGCGGTATAGGCGTTGCAGAGCAGGGCACCGGCCTGGTGATTGAGAACCTGAACGGTATGTTCAGGGAATTGGATCGGGATCTGGACCATTTGCACCAGTTCTCCGCAGAGCTGCGGGCAGGTGCGGATTTGCTGTCCCGGTTGGAGGACGGCGCGGTGATCGTGGTGGGCAGCAGCCTGTTTTTTGCGCCGGATGTGACCCCGGAGATGATCACGGATAAGCACCTGCTGTTTATCGTAGGTGCGGTTGCCGTATGTCCCAAGCCGCTGCTGGGCACGGTGCAGGCCAACAGCATAGTAGGGAATATGGTCATGGACGAAGAAGCGTATGAAGCATTCCGAAAAAAGTACAAAGTATGAGCACTTTAATGCTGTTTATGCTGGATCTTATGCTGCGGTGCTGCGTTGGATTAGCGGTCGTGTGCCTGCTGATTTGGCCGAGGAGCTGACCCAGCAGACCTTTATGCAGTATTGGCAGTGGCTGCTGGCGGCGGCTGCTTTTCCTAAGTCGGACAAAAGCCTGCTGCTGTCCATTGCCCGCAGCGTGTGCGCCGACCACTACCGGGCCATTGCTGCCCGGGCGGTGTGCGTGGCTATACCGGAGGACTTTGACCTGCCGGATCGGGCGGATCCCATCACCATGGTAGAGTGGGCGCAGGTGCTGGGTATGCTGGGGCGAGAGGATCAGATTTTGCTCGCTATGCGGCGCCAGGGCTACGGCAGTAAAGAGATCGGTCTGGCACTGGGTATTTCCGGCTCTGCGGTGCGTACCCGGTTGCAAAAGGTGCGCAAGCTGCTGCGCAAGGTGCTGGCGGACTGACGGTTGCACCGGCGACAGGCTTATGGTATAATGACAACAGAATATGTGAGGTGGTATCCTGATGAAAAAGTACAGTGCGATCTTTTGTTTCCTGCTGGCAACTGTGTTTGTTGGGGTGCCATCTTTTTTTGCCTTTGCCGGGGAGCAGGGGACTTTAGGTGATAGTCAGGTGGATTATGTGTTTGAGGAGAGTACCGGCACTTTGACCCTCACCGGCACCGGTGCTACGCCGGATTACACCCCGGAGAGTCTGCCGCCATTTGCCGCCCACCGCAGCCAAATCCGCACAGTACAAGTGGAGGAGGGCATTACCGGGCTGGGGGACAATCTGCTTCGCCAGTTGACGGCTGCTACGGATGTGCAGTTGCCGGAGAGCCTGAGAACGATTGGCAGTAACACCTTTTTCCATGTCGCAGCCTTACAGTCGATACGAATTCCTGCCGGGGTCACGGGTATTGGCAGTTATGCCTTTGCCGCTTGCTCTTCGCTGACGGATATTCAGTTTGACAATATGGCCGGCAGTTTGCAGCTGGGCGCCTGTGCCTTTATTGACTGCAAGGCGCTGACCGCTGCCCAGTTCCCGGTGGGCACCGGCTTTGGTCAGTACGCGGTTGGGTACCAGGACGAGGACGGCCGCCCCATGACTGCCTTTACCTTGCGGGGACTGACCGGCACCACTGCCCAGTATTATGCGGATGCAACGGCACAGATTACCTTTGATCCGGCGCTGGAGCTGACTCAAGGCGCCACCTTTGGCAACACATTTCAATCCTACAGCGGTACAGATTGGTATCGCTATACCCCTACTGCTACCGGTACTTACCATTTTTACTCCATGGGCAGTGTGGACACGGTGGTGCGCCTATGCGACAGCAGCAAGGCGGACCTGGGGCAAGGCAGCGACGACCGTTCCCTTTATGATCTGAATTTTGATCTCACCTGTACTTTGCAGGCAGGGGAGACCTATTATTTTCAAGTGACCAATAACCACAGCCTGGGGGCATACACGGCGTATCTGTATCCGGGTAAAGTGATCGGTTTTTCTGCCGCATTCCCGGCAGATCAGGTGCTGGTCACCGGTGTGGATAGCACGGCGCGCACGGACAGCGATGGGCAGACCTATGCTTACTTTGACCTGAACGCCTTTACCGATCGGTTGCAAATTACCATCACTTATGATACCGGCGACCAGGTGACTCTGCCGCTGACAGAGAAAAACTATAACGGCCATGTCTTTTCATTGACGGACGATCAAGTTGCCCATCACTGGACAGAGGGTACGTACACCGCCACTCTGACCTGGGGTGACCAAACGGCTGCTGTGCCGGTGCAAGTACACACCCATGTGTACACCGCCCAACGCACAGAACCCACTTGCGTGGCAGACGGCCAAATCCTTTACACATGCACTTGCGGTGACAGCTATGCCACCCCGATTGCCAAGCTGGGGCATACGGCGCCTGCCACCCACCGAGTTGAGCCCACATGCACTTTGCCGGGTTATACTTATGATTATTGCACCCGGTGCAGAGCGCATTTGTCCGATACCGTCAGTACCCCGGCGTTGGGGCACGATTATACCGCCGTGGTGATCCCGCCGACGACAACGGAGGAGGGCTACACCCGCTACACCTGCCGGCGCTGCGGCAGCAGCTATGATGCGAATTATCAACCGGCGCTTAGCTACACCGTCACCGGGCGTGCGGTGGCAATGGAGAGCACGGACGGCAGTCACCCCCACAATTATCTGCTGGTGGGCACGACGATAGAGTTGGGCGATGAGAGCGTGCGAACCGGCGAGGACGGCACATTTTCTATTGCCGTGGCGCCGGGTACTTATACCTTGACCGTGGGGGCGGATTTTTACTTATGCCGCCAGGTGCAGGTAACGGTCACTACACAGAGCGTAGACTTGGGCGATGTGCCGGTGATGGCCTATGATTTGACCGGCGATGGGTATGTGAACGCCCGGGATCTGGTGACTTTACAGCAGTACGCAGCCGATATTGACCGGGGCGATGGCGCGTATGAGCGGTTGTTGGATTTTAACGGAGACGGGCGAATTACCGCTGCGGATATGGACGGCGCTGCCGGTTTTATCGGTGCCGGCAAGCTGGACGAAAGCATTTACGATTAACAGAGAAAACCAACCTGTGGAATCACGGGTTGGTTTTTGTATTTTTCTATTGAAAAAGCACCGCATATAGCGTATAATAGCCGTAATATAAACGAAAAAATACTTGCCATACCCGGTGTCGCGCCCGGTGCGCCACCGCAAACGGAGGACAGTTTTATGAAAAAAGTTGCAGTCATTATGGGCTCGGACAGCGATCTGCCGGTGGTGGCACCGGCCATTAAGCAGCTGCGGGAGCTGAGCATTGAGACAGAGGTGCATGTAATGAGCGCCCACCGTACCCCCAAGGAGGCTATGGCCTTTGCAGAGAGTGCCCGGGAGAACGGCTTTGGCGTGATTCTGGCAGCCGCCGGTATGGCGGCCCACCTGGGCGGTGTGTTGGCCGCTTCCACTACTCTGCCGGTGATTGGCATTCCGTGCAGTGCCAAGGTGCTGGACGGTATGGACGCCATGCTGGCTACGGTGATGATGCCCCCGGGTATTCCGGTGGCTACTGTTGGGGTCAATGCGGCTAAGAACGCAGCGCTGCTGGCAGCGGAAATTCTGGCTGTGGGCAATGACGACTTAATGGACAAACTGGTGCAAATGCGGGCGGATATGGCCGCTGCCGTGCGCCAAAAAGATACAGACCTGCAAAAGAAACTGGAGGAGATCTGAGTATGGAAAAGAGTTTTAGTGCAAGCTATGCGGCAGCCGGTGTAGATGTGACCGCCGGTTATGAGTCTGTGGAGCGGATCAAGGCCCATGTAAAGCGCACCACCGTGCCCGGCGTGCTGGGTGGGATCGGCGGCTTTGGCGGTATGTTTCAACTGCCGGTGAACGACTATAAAGAGCCGGTGCTGGTCAGCGGTACAGACGGTGTAGGCACCAAGCTGAAGATCGCCTTTTTAATGGATAAGCACGATACCGTAGGTATCGATTGTGTGGCTATGTGCGTCAACGATGTGGCTTGCTCCGGTGCCAAGCCCCTGTTCTTCCTGGATTATATTGCCTGCGGCAAAAACTTCCCGGAGAAGATTGAGCAGATCGTGGCCGGTGTGGCTGAGGGCTGTGTGCAGGCCGGTTGTGCTCTGGTTGGCGGCGAGACTGCGGAGATGCCCGGCTTTTATCCGGAGGACGAGTATGACCTGGCCGGATTCTCTGTTGGCGTTGGCGAAAAGAGCAAGTTGGTCAGCGGTGAGGAGCTGCAAGCCGGAGACGCGCTTATCGGCGTGGCCTCCTCCGGCGTACATTCTAATGGCTTCTCTTTGGTGCGCAAGGTGTTTAACATTTCTTCCCAGCGGCTGCAAGTGCAGGTGCCGGAGCTGGGCAAGAGCCTGGGCGAGGAGTTGCTGACACCCACCCGCATTTATGTAAAGCCCCTGCTGGCACTGATGGACAGCGTGCGGGTGCACGCCATCAGCCACATTACCGGCGGCGGCTTCTATGAGAATGTGCCCCGTATGCTGCAAGATGGCTTCACCGCTGTGATTGAGAAAGACAAGTGCTTTAAGAAGCCTATTTTTGACCTGATCGCCAAAGAAGGCAACATTCCGGAGCGGGATATGTATAATACCTTTAATATGGGCACCGGTTTGGTGATTGCCGTAGACGCCACGAAGGCGGACGAGGCCGTGCGGATCCTGCAACAGGCAGGGGAGCAGGCTGCAATCATAGGCCAGATCAAGTCCGGCGAGAAAGGCGTGGAGCTGGTATGAAGCGCATTGTCGTGTTAGTTTCCGGTGGGGGCACCAATTTGCAGGCTTTGCTGGACGCCCAAGACAGGGGAGAGATCCCCGGCGGGCAAATTACCTGCGTTATCGCTTCCAAGCCTGGCGTGTATGCGCTGGAGCGAGCTGCGGCTCACGGTATTCCCGGTAAGGTTTTGGAGCGCAAGGCGTACCCGGATGTACATGCTTACTCTGCTGCCATGCGGGACCTGCTGCTGGCGGAGCAGGCGGATCTGGTGGTGTATGCCGGGTTCCTGACCATTCTCGATGAACAGGTGGTAGACGCTTTTCCCGGAAAAATGATGAACATTCACCCGGCGTTGATCCCATCTTTTTGTGGCAAGGGCTATTATGGCCTCCATGTGCATGAGGCGGTGCTGCAAAGCGGGGTCAAGCTTACCGGTGCTACGGTGCACTTTGTGACTGCCGACTGCGACGCCGGCCCCATCATCGCCCAAAAGGCGGTGCCGGTGCTGGAGGGGGACACCCCGGAGGTTTTGCAGCGACGGGTGATGGAGCAATGCGAATGGCAGCTGCTGCCTCAGGCGGTGGCACTCTTTTGTCAAGATAAAATTCAGATTACGGGCAACAAGACCCGTATTTTAGATTGAGGTATAGTGTGAAAAATCACACTATACAGATTATATTGCCCTCAAAATTTGCCTTTGGCATAATTTTGAGATGGCTGTAATCACCATGAACGCCTTGTCAGGCTACAGCAAGGTGTTCATGATTTTTAATGAACGGTATGTAGCCTGAAAGGCTATGGTGATTATTATGGAGATACAACAGCTTTCAACCCTGCTGTCCGGCAACAGCTATCCCGGACGCGGGATCGTGTTGGGTCGCAGCAAGGACGGGAAAACGGCAATGATCGCCTATTTTATTATGGGGCGCAGCGTCAATTCCCGCAACCGTGTGTTTGAGGAGAACGACCGTGGCGGCATTCGCACCAAGGCTTTTGATGAGAGCAAGATGGAGGATCCGTCTTTGATCATTTACAACCCGGTGCTGTACTTGGACGGCAAGACCATTGTCACCAACGGTGACCAGACGGATACCATCTATGACTTTATGGCAGAGGGCAAGTGCTATCGCCACGCGCTGCTTACCCGGGAGTTTGAGCCGGACGCGCCCAACTACACCCCCAGAATCAGCGGCGTTGTCAAGCCAAACGGCGACTACAACCTGTCCATCTTAAAGTCCAATATGGGTCGGGGTGACTCCTGCCTGCGTTATTTCTTTGAGTATGCAGCGGTGCCCGGTCTGGGCCATTTGATCCACACCTACAAGGGCGACGGCGATCCGATCCCGTCCTTTGAGGGCGAGCCGGTGCCGGTGGAGATGGATGGCGACCTGGACAGCTTTACGCAAATGATTTGGGACAGCCTGAACGAGGACAACAAAGTTTCCCTCTTTACCCGTTTTATTGATTTGGAGAGCGGTAAGGCAGAGAGTCGGATTATCAATAAAAACAAATAAAATACAGAAAATACAGGAGAATTGGCGGCAAAACGGCAGTTCTCCTAAAAGTCTTTTTTGGAGGTCAAAGAATATGACGGTTTTGGTGGTAGGCGGCGGTGGCCGCGAGCACGCATTGGTGCGCAAGATCAAAGAGTCACCCAGAGTGGACAGTGTGCATTGCTGCCCGGGCAATGGAGGCATTGCCTATGATGCAGTGTGCCACAATGTGGCGGCGATGGATATAGACGGTGTCGTGGCGCTGGCAAAGGAGATTCAGGCAGACCTGGTGGTCGTGGCCCCGGACGATCCGCTGGTGGCCGGTATGGTAGATGCCCTGAACGCGGCGGGCTTTGCCACTTTTGGCCCCCGAGCCAACGCGGCTATCATTGAAGGCTCCAAGGTATTCTCTAAGGATCTGATGCAAAAGTACCACATTCCCACCGCCGAGTATCGGGTATTTGACGATCCCCGGGCGGCCATTGAATATATTACGGAGAAAAACGAATTTCCCACAGTCATTAAGGCAGACGGTCTGGCTTTGGGCAAGGGCGTGCTGATTCCGGAAACTTTGGAAGAAGCGGTGGCCGGTGTTAAGGAAATTATGGAGGACAAGGTATTCGGTGCCTCCGGGAATCATATTGTGGTGGAGGAGTTCCTTACCGGGCCGGAAGTGTCTGTGCTGGCCTTTACCGATGGCAAGTGCGTACGTCCCATGGTGTCCTCCATGGATCACAAGCGAGCACTGGACGGCGACAAGGGGCTGAACACCGGCGGTATGGGCACTGTGTCCCCCAACCCGTACTATACGGAAGCGGTGGCACAGCAATGTATGGACACCATCTTCCTGCCCACCATTGCGGCTATGAATGCCGAAGGGCGCACCTTCCAAGGCTGCCTCTACTTTGGTTTGATGCTTACCCCCAAGGGTCCCAAGGTGATTGAATACAACTGCCGTTTTGGCGATCCGGAGACCCAGGTGGTGCTGCCACGGCTGGAAACGGATATTATGGATATTTTTGACGCCATTAACACCGGAACGCTGGCGCAGCTGGACATTCGGTGGCGTGATAAAGCCTGTGCCTGTGTCATTTTGGCCAGCGGCGGTTATCCCAAGTCTTACCCCAAGGGGCTGGAGATCACCGGTCTGACCGATGGGCAGCGAGCGGGAGTTACCGTGTACCATGCCGGTACAGCGCAAAAGGACGGCAAGCTGGTGACTGCCGGCGGGCGCGTGCTGGGCATTACCGCCTTGGGTGACAATTTGCAGGCGGCGCTGGATACCGCCTATGCCGCTGCACGGGAAGTGCACTTTGACGGTGTGCATTACAGAAAAGACATTGGAGCCCGCGCATTGGCTGCCGGCAAATGTGAATAGGCTATGAACTTTACAAATTGTTATTGACAATTATACAGCCTGTGATATAATAGACACGTTACACACTTTGTATAATTTTTAATCGAAGAGGCGAAATTATGGCAACTGTTAAAAAGAGCAAAAAACGAATTATCGTTCCCATCGCCATTGTGTTGGTGATCGCCATTATCGTGACCAGTATCTTTATTGTGCGCAAGGTCAACGGCGGCGAGCAGGTGACCCTGCACACCATCTCTACCGGCGATATTTACGAGACGGTCAGCGCTACCGGCGATGTGACCGCAGGCGCCAGCCGTACATACAAGGTCGGCACTGTGGCGACTGTAAAAGAAGTGTTTGTCCAAAAGGGCGACAAGGTCAAAGAGGGCGACAAACTGGCTACCTTTGATACCTCTAATGTGGACGCCCAGATCTCCAAATTGCAGGGGACTTATACGGACGCGAAGAAGGCGTACAACACCGCTCGCAGCAATCAGACTGCCGCTAAGTCCAATTTGGCAGCGGTCAATAAGCAGATCAACACGCTGGAAAAACAGATTGCCAAGTTGCAAAAGCGTGCCAACACCACTACCTCAAAGAAGAAGACCACAACGAAAAAGCACCGCACCACGCTGCCGACCACAGTTCCCACAACGCGGGTGACTACCACCAAAGCAACCACCGCTAAGGCCGCTACCTATACGGTAAAGGCAACGGTGCTGGCCGGCCAGGAGAGCTACGGTACCGTGCAGGTGGGTAATAATACCGCCGGTTCTACCAGTGCAGGTAAGTATGACGAGGGTGCAGATGTGGTGATCAAGGCTGTTCCTGTCAAGGATTACAGCTTCTCCGGTTGGTACGATGCCAACGGCACAAAATTGAAGTCCTCCAAGCAGGTGACTGTTCAGGTGCGTGGTAATGTGCAGTATATTGCGCAGTTTGAGAAGACCAGCTCCACCGGTGCGCTCGCGGATCTGTCCGATACTTTGGCCGAGATTGCCGATAATATTCGCGATATGACCAATGATGTGGATACCATGATGCAGATCATGAAGACCACAGCGGACGCCATCAGTAAGGCGTTGGATAGAAATATTACCGATGGCAACGCCATCGCCAACGCGGTGGAAAAGGCCATTCGTGACGCCATCAGCGACGGCTTGATTAACGAGGACAATCTGAAAGTGATGGGCGATGTGCTGGCAAAGAGTATTGCGCAGGCTGTAAAGGAAATTGACTGGAAGAGCGTTGCAAAAGACCTGACCAGTACGACGGATATACAGTTGACTACTAAGCAGCTGCAATTGGCTGCCCTGTATGCGCAGTCCAAAATGTATGCGGTAGAGGCTTCCGACACCGCTGTCAGCGCACAAAAGAGCGTAATGGAGGGTGCAGAGAGTGCCCTGACCGCTTTGCAGGACGCAAACAAGGATTTGCAGGCCGGTTGGATCGCTTCTTTTGACGGTACCATCACCACCTGCGATCTGGTAGCCGGGGAGCAGACCTCCCTGGTCAATGACGGCATTGTGCTGGAGAATATGAACACCATGGTCGTGACCATCAGCCTGAGTGAGTACGATAACCATCGGGTGAAGGTGGGTATGCCCTGCACCATTACCACCGCTTACGGTAAGTATGAGGGCGAGGTGACTGCCAAGGCGCCTACCGCCACCGGCGGATCTACCGGCTCCATCTTGGACAATGTAGGCTCCATGGCCGGTATCAGCGGTCTGTCCAGCCTAACCAGCTCCGGTGCAGGCGTGGAGTGTACGGTAGAAGTGAAACACCCGGACGAGAACATTATCATCGGTTTTGAAGCCAATGTGGTGATTAGCACCGGTGAGTACCTTGGAGTTGTGACCGTGCCCACCGGCTCGATTGTGCTGGATAAGACCGGCACCTATGTGTACCTCTACAACGAGAAGGAAAAGACGGTCACCAAGACCGCCATTACCACCGGCGCTATGTCGGACAGCGCATACCAGGTAACCGACGGCCTGAAAGCCGGGGACAAGATCGTTGCCGCACCATCCACTACCTATAAGGAAGACTCCTTTAAGGTTAAGGTGGTTGACAAACTGAGTACAACGAAATAAGGAGCACTTTTTGTGAACATTTCAGAAAGCTTTAAAATCGCTGTCAAAGCCATAAAGGCGAACTGGATGCGCTCGCTCCTGACGATGTTGGGTATCATTATCGGTATCAGCTCTGTGATCATGATTGTGGGAGCCGGTACCGGTGCCCGGGACTATATTGTCTCTTTAATCGAGGATATGGGCTCCAACGCCGTGATGGTCTCGGTGGATACCACCCAGGCTACGGACAACGACTACATTACCTTGAAGGATGTAGAGAATATTAAAAGCCGTGTAAACGGCGTAGATCGCTGCTCGCCTATGCTGATGGGCTTTGGTAAGGCCACCATTGACTCCCAGGCCAAGGAAGCTACCGCCATGCTGGTTGGCGTAAACAGTGATATTCAGTACGCCTTGACCGAAGGCTGCACCTACGGTCGGTTCTTTACCGATGAGGAGTACAGCGCCAATTCGCCTATTGCCGTGATCGGTATTAACAGTGCTCAAAGTGTATTTGGGTATGAAGATGTGACCGGCGAGTATGTGACTGTGTCCTCCAGCGGTAAGTCCATGAAGGTCAAGATAGCGGGTGTGGCCAATATTGACCAGATTGCCCAGTCCGCCGGCGGCAGTTCCTCTCTGTCAACTATGTTTCAGCAGAACGAGGACTCTCCTGTGATCGCATTGTTTATGCCATGCACGACGCTGACCCAGATCACCGGCGCCAACTCCAACCTGAGCTCCATTTTCGTGATCGCCCAGGACGGTGCAGACAATGACGCTGTAGGTAACGCCACCGTCAACTACTTGAAAGCGGCCCACGGCAATTTTGCCAAGAATATGTATATTGCCCAGAATATGGCCACCTATATTCAGATCGTAGATATTGTTATGCAGGTGCTGACCGCATTTATTGCCTGTGTAGGTGCGATTTCCCTAATCGTTGGCGGTATCGGCGTGATGAACATTATGCTGGTGTCCGTAACCGAGCGAACGCGGGAGATCGGCATACGAAAGTCCTTGGGCGCCAAGACCAAGGTGATCACCTTGCAGTTCTTAACCGAATCGGTGATTTTGTGCTTGATCGGCGGTATCATTGGCCTGGTATTGGGTATTGCAGGCGCGTATGCGGCCTGTGCCGTTATCAATATTACCCCCAAGATCACTTGGTGGGTGATCCTGCTGGCACTGGCATTCTCCAGCGGTGTTGGGCTGTTTTTCGGCATTTACCCGGCCCGCAAGGCTGCTAAGCTGTCGCCTATTGAGGCGCTGCGCCGAGAGTAAGGCAAAATTTATACAAAGTAAGACCGTATCGACTGGCATAGTTGGTACGGCCTTTATTTTAGGTATTGAAAAAGATGGCATAATAGTGTAAAATAAAAGGACATTTTGAGCGTATGCGCAAGAATAAGGGAGGACCCTTGTATGGAGAGCATTCAGCAGGTGATCGACCGCTTTGATTTTCAGGGCAAGACGGCGGATTGCCGGGCCTTTGGCAACGGCCATATCAATACAACCTATATCATTACCACCGATCTGCCGGAGGGCGGTCAGCAGCGGTACGTGTTGCAGAAAGTCAATCACAATGTATTTCGTGACATTGACCGGCTGATGCAGAATGTGTTTGCAGTCACTTCCTTTTTGCAGGAGAAGATTCGGGCTGCCGGTGGCGACCCGGACCGGGAGACCCTGCACTTTATCAAGACCAAGGATGGCGCGCAGTATTACACTGCACCGGATGGGGACTACTTCCGCGCCTATGTGTTTGTAAAGGACTCTATCAGCTATGACGCGGTGGAGAGCGCAGCTCTGTTCCAAAAGAGCGGCGAGGCATTCGGCCGGTTCCAGCACCTGCTGGCGGATTTTCCGGCTGAGACTTTATATGAGACCATTCCTAATTTCCATAACACCCTGTGGCGGTATGAGAACGAGTTTCTCCCGGCGGTAGAAGCCGACAAGGCCGGTCGTGCCGCCGCTGTGCAGGCGGAAATTCAGTTCGTAAAGGACCGCAAGGCGGACACCCATCGGCTTAGCGACCTGGCGGCTGCCGGGCAGTTGCCCCTGCGGGTGACCCATAATGATACCAAGCTGAACAATGTGCTGTTTGACGCCACCGCCGGCGAGGCCATTTGTGTGATCGACCTGGACACGGTCATGCCGGGTCTTGCCCATTATGATTTTGGCGACTCTATTCGCTTTGGCGCCAACACCGCTGCCGAGGACGAGGCGGACCTATCCAAGGTGAGTTTGGATCTGGAGTATTTCGGCGCCTATGCCAAGGGGTTTTTGTCCCAGGCGGGGGAGAGCCTGACCCAAACGGAGATCGACCAGTTGGCCTTTTCTGCCAAGTTGATGACCTTTGAGTGCGGTATGCGCTTCTTGACCGATTACCTGAACGGCGACACTTACTTTAAGACCGCTTACCCGGAGCATAACCTGGTGCGCGCCCGCAACCAGTTTGCCTTGGTGGCGGATATGGAGCGCAAAATGGACCAAATGGAAGCGCTCATCGCTGCACTGTAAACGAAATAGCAAAGAATATGGGAGGCACTCTGTTTGGAGCGCCTCCGTATTTTTCGGAGGGCTTTTTATGCTGAAAAGATCCATAGCGGCGCACACGCGGATCGTTGTTCCCACTTTAGATGTGTTTCTAAAGCATTATACGGACTCAAAATATGTAAAGGCCGATTTTGAAAATTTGGTCAAAAACGAAACGCTTATACCGTTTTTTGCGTTTTATCACAAGTTGTTTATCGGCAAGGCATATTTGGTTGTAAAACTCAAAGACTTGCAGGTCGCCGATGGGCAGCGGGCGGCCTATTTGTGTAATTTTGAAGTGAAAAGACTGTGGCAAAATAAAGGCGTTGGCACCAAAATGCTGCATACCGTGATGGCGTATGCAAAGCAAAATGGGTTTGAAAAGCTGACCCTGGCGGTAAATGAAGCCAACGAGCGGAATATGCACTTGTACGGCAAGGCGGGCTTTCGCACCAAAATCAAAACCATAGATACAGACTTGCTGTTCTTTACCCCCAATGGCGACCCGATCAAAACACAAACGCTGGGCGTTTATTGTTGCGAACTATAAGCCACCGTGTGCACAATAAAGCGCACGAACAAAATAAAGAAGCGCAACCCATAAAGGTTGCGCTTTTTTGTATAGATTTTGATGTGAACAACGTATAGGGGGCGCTTATACAGGTGCCTTATGTGGATTTCTGCCTTTCCTGTACGGCAGCGCAGAAAGCAGATAGGCGATCCCCGGCAGGCACAGAAATAAAAAGAACATAGCGAAGCGCGGCGTTGCAAATGACGGATCCGTTGCGAAGTCGGCACCGGCATATAGCGCCCGGTTGATTTGACGGACGGCGGTTCCGCTAAAGCCACTGATTGCAAACACCAGCCCTTGCAGCAAAGCAGACACACCGGTGGACAGCTTGATGAGTAAGGATTGCCCGGACACAAAAATGCCGTCCCGGCGTATGCCGCTTTCTTTCTCCGTTAGGTCTGCTGCGTCTGCAATTAAAATGGATTGCACGGTATTGACCAGACCGCAGCAAAACATATTACAAAACAGAAGCAGGATCAAGAGCGTAAAGGGCAGGGCTTGTGTTAGCTGCTGCGGTCGGCAAAGGAACAGCGCAAAGGCGGCCAATAAAGCCAGTCCTGCAAACACATTGGCTTGTGCAAATGTGGTGGCTGCGCCGTGCTTGTCTGCCAGTTTGGGAGCTGCGCCTGCGGCGATGAGTTGGCCTAAAAAGGCCGGAATGCCTAAGAGCAGCATATAATGCACATAAGGTGTGCGCCCGTTATTGCCAAAGTAGTAAGACAGCACGGTCATTTGCAGCAAATTCATTAGCCCGCTAGGTGTGCGCAGCAATCCGGAGAGCAAAATGCGACGATAACTTTGCATGCGCCACATTTCCGTAAGATTTTGCCATAGGCTGCGCTTTTCTGCCGGCGGGGCGGTCATGCGCTCCTGGGTACAAAAGCCTACCGGCTGAAACAGGAGCGTGCCCAGGAACAAAAAACTGCCACAGACCAAGACGGTCCCCATTTGCAGCCCTAAGGTAGGGTCGTTTAGCTGTTTGGAAAAGTGATTGCCCGCAGCCTGAGATAACGGCAATAGCAGCAAACTGATACCGGCACCGCAAATTCCTGCAACGATCCGTGCCTGTGCCAGCAATGCGTTGCGGTCCTTGCGGCTTTTTGTCATTAAGTTTGGCAATGTCCATAGCGCTACGTCGCCGAAGCAAAAGCAAATGCCAAAGCCGATGAAACTAAGCCCGGCAGCCAGTAAGATACCCAGGCGGGCGGTGGATGTTTCTGCTGCCGTATATGGACGATTAAGAAAGCAGAGCAGCGAAAAAATAAAAATCGGCAGCGGCGAAAATATAAGATAAGTGCGGCATTTGCCTTTGGTATTATGACTGCGGTCAATGCGCATACCCACATAGGGATCACACAGGAATTCGGCTATTTTAGATAGCAGGGTGATGGTGCTGATGGCCAGTGCAGGCAAAAAGATCACACTTTGAAAATAGTAGGTCAGCCCGGTGCCGATCACGCCGTATATCAAGTTTTGACCCAGCATACCCAGTAGATAGATGGTCCGTTCTCTTTTTGTGTAAGTATCCATATTTCCTCCTTACATACCAACGGTATGTATAAATTCAAAGAATAGCCGCTGCAAAGCAGCGGGCGAATGGGCGTTTATAATTGATCTAAATAAGGTTGCAAGGGCGCTAAGTCCAGCCCGGTGGGTTCGCAAAGGGTACAGAGAAATGCCAGCTTTTGCTTCCGCTTTTCCGGGCCATCAGCAAATACCAGCGGGCTTAGCCAAAGATTGGCAAGCAGCGCCACCACTTCTGCAAAGGCTGTCGGTTCGGCCACTTGCAGCGAACCGTCGGCAATGCCCGCTTCGACCACCGGCAAAAAGGCGGTAGGCGCAATTTCTTCTACGCTGCGATACAGCAAGTCGCGCAGCATTTGGGGAGAGTTACGCAGCTGCACACCCAGTTTGCGAAATTGGGCTTCCTGTGGGTCTGTAATGGCAGCGAGCAGCATTTGGGTCAGCTTTTGACTGCCGGTTAATGTTGTGGATACTGCGATTTTTTGCCAAGTGGCGGACAGGGAATTGTTCTCAAAAATACGGGCGGCAACGGCGTTTAAGATCGCCTCCTTGGAGGAAAAATGGTGGTACACCGCGCCTTTGGTCAAGCCGCCCAGCTGGTCGATGATATTCTGTATGGTGGTGTGTTCGTACCCCTGCTGCAAAAACAGGCGTGTGGCGGTATCTAAAATTTGTTCCCGGGTCTGTTCCGGGTATTTATTCCTGCTCATAGCTCCTCCTTACATACCGATGGTATGTATAAAGCATAACACAGGTTTGCTCCTTTGTCAATAAGAAAAAGCAGCCTGCCGTAGCAGACTGCTTTGTGTTTATATGAGATTTGCTGGATCAAACCACGCCCTGCGCCATCATGGCGTCGGCCACTTTCATAAAGCCGGCGATGTTGGCACCTACAACGAAGTTGTCCGGGGCATTGTACTTTTCGCAAGCCTCTTTCATGTTGTGGTAGATGTTGACCATGATGCCTTGCAGCTTGGCGTCTACCTCGTCAAAAGTCCAGCTGGAGCGAATGGAGTTCTGGCCCATCTCCAGTGCGGAGGTGGCTACGCCGCCGGCGTTGGAAGCTTTGCCGGGCAGGAACAGAATGTGCTTTTGCAGGAACACCTCTGTAGCCGCTGCGTCCGTGGGCATATTGGCGCCCTCACACACTGCGTAGCAGCCGGTGTCTACCAGGCGCTGCGCCTGCGCGGCGTGGATCTCATTCTGGGTGGCGCAGGGGAGCGCCACATCGCAGGTCACGGCATCCCACACAGAGCCCTCTGCATAAGTTGCGGTGGGGTGGCTCTCCGCATACACGGAAATGCGCTTTCTGTCCACTTCCTTAATCTGCTTTACAGCCTCTACATCAATGCCGTTTTCGTCAATGACGTAGCCGGTAGAATCGGAGCAGCAGATGACTTTTGCACCTAACTGCCGCGCCTTCTCCATAGCGTAAATGGCCACATTACCGGAGCCGGACACGGCCACACGAGCACCTTTAAGATCCTTATTGTGGTCCTTGAGCATTTCCTCGGTAATATACACCAGGCCGTAGCCGGTAGCCTCTGTACGGGCAAGGGAGCCGCCGAAGCTCAGGCCCTTACCGGTGAGCACGCCCTCAGAGCGGTTCGTCAGTTTCTTGTACTGACCGTACAAGTAACCTACCTCGCGGGCACCGGTGCCGATGTCGCCGGCGGGTACGTCCTCGTCCGCACCTACATATTTATACAGCTCATTCATAAATGCCTGGCAGAAGCGCATCACTTCCATATCGCTCTTGCCCTTGGGGTCAAAGTCAGAGCCGCCCTTGGCGCCGCCGATGGGCAGGCCGGTCAGGCTGTTTTTGAAGATCTGCTCAAAGCCCAGAAACTTGATGATAGACAGGTTTACGCTGGGGTGCAGGCGCAGACCGCCTTTGTAGGGGCCGATGGCGGAGTTAAACTGCACGCGGTAGCCGCGGTTTACATGCACCTGGCCATGATCGTCTACCCACGGAATACGGAACATGATCTGCCGTTCCGGCTCAACCAACCGCTCCAACAAGCTGGTTTTTTGGTATTTCGGATCGTTGTTGACCACCGGCGCCAATGCGTCTAAAACCTCTGTGGCGGCCTGGATAAATTCCGGCTGATCCGGGTTCTTTGCTTTCAGATCTGCCAGCACTTTTTCTGTATAAGTCATACAAAATCCCTCTCTTCAGAAGCGTTGCTTCCGTTTATTTTTGTATAAATTATACCAATATCATAGGTATTAGTCAATGTACGCGTATCTATTTTTCCACTTTGCACAAAAAAGATTGCCGTGAGTTTTCACTCACGGCAAAATTGAATAAAAATGCGTTTTTCGGTGTACGCCGGTCAGCTACAAATTAACTGACCGTAGCCTTTGCCTCGTTTGTAGATCACGCAGGTTTCGCCGTTCGGCGCCAGATAAACAAAGAAGCTGTGTCCCAGCATTTCCATTTGCACGATGGCCTCATCGTCGGTCATCATTTGCAAATGAATGTTCTTTTTGCGCTGAATATCCACGGCGGAGCTGTCATAGCTCTCAAAGTCGTCCATGGTCACTTCTTCTATGGGCTCCAGCATGGAGGCGATCTGGTCAATGCCACCCTTACGCTTCTTATCTACCAGGTAGGTCTTTAGCTTGCGCAGCTTTCGCTTCAGGTCGTCTACTGCCATATCAATGACCGGCTCAATCTTGTCTGCCCGTGCCTCGCCGCGGATAAAGGAGCCAATGTACTTGACTGTAATGTCGCACTTGTAGCCGTCCTTTACCTTGGCTAAGGTCACATCAAAGGAGGCGTTGTCCGGCAGCATTTTTTCAATACGCTGCAATTCTTTGTCAATACCGTCTTTGGTGCCTTGTTTTAGGTCAAATCCTCTTGCCGTAATGTTGATCATACTATCACCCCTTTGGGAATTCAGAGGCATACCTCTGTACCCATATTATACACCACCGGGAGAGAAAGAAAAAGTATTGAGGTTTTGGCTGTTTTGTAGTATAATATATAGCCGACGGCTCCGGCGCTCGGCTCACCGATACATACGGCGAAAGTCATGGCCTGTTTGGCACGGACAAAGAGAACGGATAAAAGAAAGTATAAGAAAAGAGCACACCATAATCGGTGTGCTCTTGCTGTTTATCCGGCTTAGATGGTGCCGTCCCAGGTGGAGACTTCCGTTGCCTTTTTCTCCTCCTCATCGAACCAGTGGGTGGTGACCGCCTTGCTCTCTGTGTAGAAGCGATAAGCGTCCTTACCCAGGCAATGCAGGTCGCCGAAGAAGGACTTTTTGTGCCCGCTGAAGGGGATAAAGCCTACCGGTACCGGAATACCCACATTGATGCCGACCTGGCCGCCGCGGCCAGGGACAGCGCCTCTTCCAGTGTGCCGCCCTCCAGCGCCCGGCGCAGGAAGTAGCCGGTGAAGGTGTCTCCCGCCGCAGTGGTGTCCACCCCCGCCGTTTTCCGGGCTGGGCCCCAGGCCCGCCAGCCCCCTCGCGCTGCAGCAGCGCCCTGTTCTCCCAAGGTCAGCACCACAGTGGTCTCCGGATACCGCGCCGCCAGCGTGTCCAGAATGGCCTCCGGCTCCTCCGTCCCCGCCAGGAAGGCGCCCTCCACCTCGTTCACCAACAGCCAGGACAGCGCCTCCAGCGGCAGGCCCACCAGCTTCTCATTGGCGGGAGCCGCATTCATGGCCGTCCGCATCCCCCGGCGGGCCGCCTGGTGGATGATTTCCTCCACGCAGCTGGTCTCATTCTGCAGCAGCACCGTGTCCCCGGCTGAGAACTGATCCAGCACCGCCGTCACAAAGTCCGGGGTCAGGCGGCCGTTGGCCCCGTCGTGGAGCAGGATGCTGTTCTGGCCGGTGCTGTCCACCTGGATGATGGCGTGGCCGGTGCTGCCTGCGGTCTCCTCCACGAACCGGGTGTGGACGCCTGCCCGGTCCAGCGTCTCCTTCAGAAAATGCCCCTCCGGCCCGATGAGGCCCGCGTGCCAGGTCTCCACCCCGGCCCGGGCCAGGGCCACGGACTGGTTCAGCCCCTTGCCGCCGCACTGGATCTGCAGGGACTGGGCGCTCATGGTCTCTCCGGGCTGGACGAAGTGGTCCACCCGGTAGACGTAGTCGATATTCAGGGACCCGAAGTTGACAACGCGCATATCCTTCTCCTCCCTCATGCCATAAAGGTGGTGAGCAGCTCTTCCAGGGCCCGGCGGCTGTCCACATCCACGCAGATGGAGACGCCGGGAGCCTCGATGGGATGCTCCCGCAGATCCGCCACCACCATGCCCCGGCAGAAGCTGCCGCCGCACTCCACCCGGGCGGGGATGGTCCGCACCGTCACCACGCTGGGATCCACCGCCGCCAGCATGGCCAGGGGGTCGTGGACCGGACAGTGGTCCAGGCAGTTGTTCTGCAGCCGGTTGAACCGGAAGTAGAAGGGCAGGGCCTGCTTCAGGTACTCCGTG
>OLSX01001625.1_pt1 | contig 21138 bp, 19 predicted proteins | sample 1673141 | NCBI WGS metagenome assembly OLSX01 (sample SAMEA3136759, study PRJEB25190) | human gut metagenome | biome: human gut; feature: human-associated habitat; material: faeces | place: Austria | collected 2013
GGCGGCGTGAACCTCGAAGACATCTCCGCTCCCCGCTGCTTTGAGATCGAGCGCAAGCTCAAGGAACGCTGCGATATCCCCATCTTCCACGACGATCAACACGGCACCGCCGTTATTACGCTGGCCGGTCTGACCAACGCGCTGAAGGTCGTTGGGAAGAAGAAGGAGGACGTGAGGATCGTCACCTCCGGCGCCGGCGCGGCAGCCATCGCGATCGTGAAGCTGCTGCTCTCCGCGGGCTTCAAAAACGTCACGATGTGCGATCGCAAGGGCGCGATCTACAAGGGGCGTGAGGGTCTCAACTGGATCAAGGAGGAAATGGCCGAGGTCACGAATCTCGAGCATAAGGCCGGGAGCCTTGCTGACATGCTCGTCGGCGCAGATGTGTTCATCGGCGTCAGCGCGCCCGGGACCGTCACGACCGAGATGGTCAAGACCATGAACAAGGATGCGATCGTCTTCGCCTGCGCGAACCCGACGCCGGAGATCTTCCCGGAAGATGCGAAGGCGGGCGGCGCGAAGGTCATCTCGACCGGCCGGAGCGATTACCCGAACCAGATCAACAATGTTCTGGCCTTCCCGGGCATCTTCCGCGGCGCATTTGACGTACGCGCCAGCGATATCAACGAGGAAATGAAGGTCGCCGCCGCGCACGCGCTGGCGGCGCTCATCTCCGAGGACGAGCTCTCGGAGGACTATATCATCCCCAAGGCCTTCGACCACCGCGTCGGCCCAGCCGTCGCAAAGGCCGTTGCGGAGGCCGCGAGAAGGACCGGCGTGGCGAGGATCTGAGGAGGCAGGCACAGGTATGACACAGGAACTGAAATTAGAGCTTCAGCGGTTTGCACTGCAGATCCGCATTGGCATTCTGGAACAGCTGAAGGCCAGAGGGTTCGGCCATATCGGCGGAAGTCTCAGCGTCGCGGATGCGCTGGCCGTCCTGTACGGCAGCGTGATGCGCGTCGATGCCGAAAATTCAACGCGGGAAGCGCGTGACAAGCTGGTCTGCTCCAAGGGCCATGCCGGCCCCGCTGTTTATGCGGCGCTGGCGCTCAAGGGCTTTTTCCCGTATGACGAGCTGAAAACACTCAACCAGCCCGGCACCCGTCTGCCCAGCCACTGCGACCGCAATAAGACGCCCGGCGTCGATATGACGACCGGCTCGCTCGGTCAGGGAACGTCGCTGGCCGTTGGTATGGCACTCGGCGATAAGCTCAAAGGGCTTGACAGCCGCACCTTCCTCATCGTCGGTGACGGCGAGGCGAACGAAGGGCAGGTTTGGGAGGCAGCCATGTTCACCGCGGCAAAGCAGCTCACAAATCTGACATGGCTCATCGATAACAACAAAAAGCAGCTCGACGGATACACAGAGGACATTCTGAAGCCCTTTGACTTTGAAGAGAAATTCCGGGCGTTCGGCTTTGAGGCCGTCTCCATCGACGGAAACGATGTTGAACAGCTGGAAAACGCGCTCACACGCAGGCCGTTGGGGCGGCCGCTCGCGATCATTCTGAAAACGGTCAAGGGAAAGGGCATAGAGGAAGTGGAGAATACCGCCGGCAACCACAGCATGACGCCCGCCCCGGAAGCCTTTGACCGCTGGCTCGACGAGCTTCAGAGAAAATACGCCGCGCTGGGGCAGGGAGGGATCGACTGATGAACATCATCTACACCGGAGAAAAGGATACCCGCCTGTATAAAAACGTGCTGGGCGAGACGATCAGCCAGATCCTTGCGGATGACCCGCGCGCGGTCTATCTCGATGCTGATCTGATGAGCTGCATCGGCACAGCAAAGCTTCCGGGCAAGACGGAGCGGGCCATCGACTGCGGCATTGCCGAAGCCAACATGATCGGCATTGCCTGCGGCTTATCCGCTGTCGGTATGCATCCGATCGCGCATACCTTTGGCCCGTTTGCGTCCCGCCGCTGCTTTGACCAGATCTTCCTTTCCGGCGGTTACGCCAAAAACTCCGTCACGGTGATCGGCACGGACCCCGGCGTCACAGCCGCGTTCAACGGCGGCACGCATATGCCGTTTGAGGATATGGCGCTTTACCGTACCATTCCGGATGCCATTGTCGTTGACGTTACGGATGTTTCCATGATTGTCTCGTTCCTGCGGCAGTTCCAGTCGGTCCGGGGCGTGAAATATCTGCGCGTCGGCCGTAAGGAGTCCTATCCCGTCTATCCGGCGGACTATGACTTCCAGATCGGCAAAGGCGCAGTGCTTCGCACGGGCAGCGATGCAGTGATCGTCGCAAGCGGCATTATGGTGCATGAGGCGCTGCAAGCGGCCGAGGAGCTGGAGCGGGCGGGGATCAGTGCTGCTGTCATTGATCCTGTCACGGTAAAGCCGCTCGACGAAGCGCTCATCCGCAGCTGGGCGAAAAAGACCGGCATTGTTGTGACAGCGGAAAACCATAACCGGATCGGCGGCCTGACCAGCGCTGTGCAGGCAGCCGTCTGCGGTATGCCGCTCCGTTTTGGTGTCGTCGCCGTGGAGGACTGCTTCGGAGAGGTCGGGCCGCAGAGCTATCTGCAAGAGCGCTTCGGGCTGACTGCCGGGCACATTGTTCAAACAACAAAGGCTGCACTCGACCTCCCGCGGAGGCAGTAAAAACGACGGGGCCGTCTCTTCATGAGACAGCCCCGACATTTTATGTGATCTTACTATGGGATGGACTTTTGCGGAAAACAGAAGACTCGGGGCTGCGGCGAACGGAAAACGTCACTGCAGCTCCGAGTCATATTATAGGAAAGATGGAAAATGAGCTGTCAGCGGCGGATCAGCGGCTGAGCTGGGCCTTATATTGGCCGGGCAAAATGCCCTCAATGGTTTTGAAGGCCTTTGACAGATGCGCGACATCGGAATAGCCGACAGACAGCGCGATCTCATAGAGCTTGCTGCCGTTGCCCTGCAGCAGCTTTTTCGCGATCCCGATCCGGTAGCACATGAGATAGCGGGAAAAGGACACCTGCATCTCCGAAGCGAAGAGCTTGCTGAGATAGGAGGGCGAGACAAAGGCCCGGTTTGCTGCCTCCGTCAGACAGGCGGAGGGATAGTTTTCCTGAATGTATCGGAGCGTGTCTGCCACGAGCTTTGACTTCGGCTGGGCGGGACCGTCTGCGCGGTCGAACAGGCGGTGCAGAATGCGGAGCATCACATCGTAAAGCGATTCCAGATTCTGACTGGTCAGGATTGCCTTTTTGAACGACAGCATAAAATCGCTTTCCCACTCGTCCGCAGAGCAGGAGAACGGGTTCCCCGTGCGGCCGAAGGAATCAAGGAAGGAGATACAAAGAAGCTTGGAGCCGTGCAGATCGTAGAACACGCCGCTTCGGGCAAAGGACAGAAACAGGCTGCGCAGGACCGGTGTGATCTGCGAGCTGTCGTGATCCAGCCGTTCCAGAAGCGCCGCGCTGCCGTCCGTCTCCTGCGGCTACTGCTGCGCGTAGCGGTGCAGCGCCTGATAATCTGCGGGAAGCGCGCCGTCTGAAAACACCGGCAGCAGCCACGAAAGCGAGCATTCCGGATACAGCCGCCAGCTTTCCGTGCAGGCATATACCAGACTGCGGGCGCATACGGCCTCCGGTACCTCGCGGCGCAGGATCTGCGCGTAGCGCGTCAGATACGCGTCAAGCGCTGCCTCCTGTCCGGATGGAAGCAGGAACAGAAACAGCAGCTCCTGCGCAATGGCGACCTTATAGCATTGCAGTCCGGCGGGCGGCTCCGGCGTGGGGCAGTCCAACGCGCTCTGACGGACAAGAAGCGCTGCGGCGCACAGCGCCTGCGTGCCGAACAGCCGCAGGCAGGCGCCCGGAAGGTCTGCCTGCACGCTCTTTTCTGCCAGCAGAAGCGCCTTCAGGTCGTTTTCCAGCGAGTCCGCCTGAAAGCGCTCACATTGGCGCAGCGCCAGCCGTTCCTTGTTGGATGCGAGGATCTCTTCCCGGCAGGCTGTAACAGTCTGGATCAGATGCTCCTCGTTTACCGGCTTGAGCAGATAGCCGAACGCGCCGTAGCGGACGGCGTCCTGCGCATAGGAAAATTTGCTGTACGCGCTCAAAAAGATGACCTTGCACGGAATCTTTGCTTCGCTGACCGCACGCAGCAGCGCGATCCCGTTCGGGCCGGGCATTTCGATGTCTGTCAGGAGAATATCCGGGCAGAATTTCCGCAGAAGCGACAGAACCTCATCGCCGCTTCTTGCGAGCGCGCAGACCTCGATCCCGTGCTTTTTCCAGTCGATGAGCTGGCTGATGCTCTCGCGCAGCAGCTGGTCGTCGTCCGCGACAAGCATTTTCAGCACGCCGGATCTCCTCCCTCCCAGTTCAGCGGTATTTCAAAACAGACTGCGGTTCCCACGCCTTCCTTCGTGCGGATATGCAGGCCGTTTGTGATCTTGAAGTAAATTTGAAGCTGCGTCGTCAGATTCCGCAGGGCGAAGCAGTCGCTGCCCTCCATATCCGGGTACGCAGCGCTCCAGACTCACACACACGACGCCGCCGGGCAGAGCCTTGATCCCGTGCGCGATGGCGTTGTCCAGAAGCGGGACGAACAGATATTTTGGAACGCGCAGACCGAACAGCTCCGGCGCGATGGAGACTTCGTACAGCATATCCGGATTGAGGAGCTGCTCGATCAGCAGATAGCTGCCGGTCATCTCGTGCAGCTCCTGCACAGTAATGGTGTCGGAGCCGTAGGCGAGGCCGATGCGGTAAAACGAAGCCAGTGAGCAGATTGACTGGCCGGTGACCGGCGCGTGCTCCCGCTGCGCCATCCAGCGGATGGCGTCGAGCGCATTATAGAGAAAATGCTCGTTGATCTGCGTGCTGAGCAGCTTCAGCTCAAAGCTCTGCTCGCGGATCTCACTGACGTAGTTTTCCTCGATCAGATGCGCAATGCTGGCGTTCATCTTGTTGAAGCGGTGGTAGATCTCCTGAATTTCGCCGCGCCCCTCGTCCGGCAGGCGGACGGAAAGATCGCCGTTTTCCGACCGGCGCATTTCCTGCGAGAGTCGTGTGATCGGCTTTACCGGCAGACGGAGCGGTCTGGCTCGCGACCGGCAATGCGCTGCCGGATACGGAGCAGGACGCAGGCTATCGCTGCGTCCTGCACGAAGAACCGTACCGCTATTATCGCGCGAACGGCTTCTGCCGGCAGACGATGGAGCGGCTACTGTCCGGCGGCAGGCGCGTCGGAACCGTTCACGGCGCATATATGCGCACGTCGCTGTGCACGTTCTGGACGCAGACGCTCGGCTGCTTTGGTGCGGATGACGGGATCTCCAGCAGTCTGACGCTGCATATATTCCCCGGCGGCGGGCCGCCAGAGACGAACGGGCGGGAAACGCTGGAGGCGGGCGACTGCGTCGGTCTTCGCGCCTGCTGCGTCTGGGATGACGCGCGCTACAGCATGGCCGCCCGCGTGTTCTGCCTTGGCAGTCAATTTCCGGCTCCGATGGATGCACTCTGGGCCGCGGCCTGTGAGGCGCAGCGCGCGGCGGCACGGGCGATCCGTCCGGGCGCCTGTCTGCAAGCGGCGGCGGACGCGGCAAACGCCGTGCTTCGCGCGCGTGGCTGCTGTGCGGATGAAAGCCGGTTCCTGTTCGCCATCGGCTGTGCGCGGCAGGAGCGGCCCTGTCTGTTGGATGCATCAGCACAGTGGCCGCTGTCGGAGGGGATGATCCTTGCATTTGCGCCCACCGCGGCGCTGCCGTCCGGCCAGCAGTTTTGCTGTGCAGATGTATTTGAAGTTACGGCGGACGGCTGCATACCGCTCGCCCCGCTGAGCCGGGAGCCGGTGCTTCTGGGGTAAAAAAGGAGAATATTTATGGAATTTCAGGCCAGAAACGACCGATATGATCAGATGCAGTACCGCCGGTGCGGCAGGAGCGGGCTGATGCTCCCGCTGCTGAGCCTCGGCCTGTGGCACAACTTTGGCTCACTCAATGACCCGGCTGAGCAGGAGCAGATGCTCCTGACAGCATTTGACCACGGCATTACCTATTTTGACCTTGCAGATAATTACGGCCCGCCCTACGGCGAGGCCGAGCGGACGTTCGGCAGGATCCTGAAGAAGGATCTGCTGCCGTACTGCGACGAGCTGATCATCTCGACCAAGGCGGGCTATCGAAAGGCAAAGGGGTATCTGCTCTCGTCTACCAGTCTGCATATTTTCGTATTAACAAACGCCTGCAATCTAAACTGTGTTTATTGCCAGGCACGGGATCATGAGCATGTCCACGTTGAAAAAAAGTCGTTTGAAACGGCTGAAAAAGCTGTTATGACTGCACTGCAATCACCAGAGCATTATCTGAACTTTGAGTTTCAGGGCGGCGAACCGCTGCTGAATTATCCGGTGATTAGGCATATTGTTGAATACGCTGAGAAGAATAAGCAAGCCCATTCAATCCAGTATTCGGTTGTCACGAATCTGACGCTGTTGTCTGACGAGATGCTCGACTTTTTTGAGCAATATGATGTGCGGATTTCCACATCCCTTGATGGTAATTCAGAATTGCACAATGCTAATCGCTCGGATAGGCTTGGCGTCGGCTCCTTCGAAAATGTCGTTGCAACTATTAAGAAAATTCAGGAAAGAAACCTTCCAATTGGAGCGATTCAAACGACAACACGGCAAAGTCTTTCAAAATCGAAGCAGATTATTGACACATATCGAGAGCTCGGTTTTCAAAGTGTCTTCATCCGTCCTTTGACAAAACTAGGAACGGCGATTCCTAATTGGAATGAAATCGGCTATAGTGCGTCCGAGTTTGTACAGTTCTATCGAGAATGCCTATCCTACATTTTGGAGCTCAACAAGCAGGGAAAACCTTTTTCTGAAGGTCATGCTGGAATATTCCTCTCTAAGATTTTAAGTGGTCAAGCACAAAACTATATGGAACTGCGCTCACCATGCGGAGCTGCAATTGGACAAGCAGCCTACTATTTTAACGGAGATGTTTATACCTGTGACGAGGGCCGCATGATTGCTGAAATGGGCGATTCGGCATTTAAGCTTGGCAATGTTTATAAAAACTCTTATGATGAGATGATGTCGTCGCCTGTTTGCAAAACCGTATGTGCTGCTTCTGTATTGGAATCATTGCCAGAGTGTACCGATTGTGTGTACCAACCGTATTGTGGAACATGCCCGGCTCTAAACTATGCGAGCGAGCACAACGTATTCAAACGCGATGCTAGAGGATACCGTTGTCAAATCTATAGAGGTATGCTCGATGCAATCTTTGCGATTCTTTTCCGCAATGACCCCAAAGATATTGAAATTCTTCAGACATGGTAGTGAAAAAGCAGTTACTACGACCGCGCTTTTCTTTGCGCTGCTTTATAATATTCGCACCATCTGCTCATATCGCCGGGTGCTGCGTCATCTGCACGAGAATGTGCTCACCGCAGCCGATCTGAGCCGTATTCAGAACGCGCTGACGTTTCTGTCGCCGCTCTGTCGGGACACTCGCGAAGCCCACGAGGATATGATGGGCGTGCCATTAAAAACCGATGCTCTGCTGAGAGCCGGTAGATAAACAACCACCCGCTGCACTGGCAGCGGGTGGTTTGCTATGATTAGCTCGCAATGGGCTTCGAGCCAAGCCAGTCAGGTGGCAGGTAGACTGCCGCCAGCGCGTGCACAGTATCAAACAGTCTGTAACGGTCTGCATCATCGCCGAGGTTAAGTGCTGTTTCGAACATATCCCACACAAACTGCATGACCCTCGTGAACATGTCAGGAGCATGGTGCCGTGTACCCATGGTCTCTCGCGGTCCAGCGTCGCCAACGTGCCGCGTTTGCTCCTGCTGTGCGCGTTCTTGCCTGCGCGCCGTTTCGTCGCCTGGAATGCCCTACGCCTTGCCGACGACGGCGATGCTTTGGATTCAGTCATCGACAAGCTCGTTGTTCCCGTTCTTCCGCAGTTGCGCGATGACCTTGTTCGCCAACTGTTCCTGCAGCGCTCTTGCATTTTCAATTGTCATCTTGAATCCTCCTATCTCAAGGGCGTGCAGAACAATGTCTATTGCCATTTCCTCAATGTTTCCGGCAGTGCGGCCCTCTCCGGCGAGTGCATCGCCGGAGCGCATGAGCGGGGGCGCTATGAGCTGACCAAGGGCGGGGAGGCTCTGCGCTATTACCAAGAACGCGCCGATGCGATCCGGAAAAAGGCGCTCCCGCTGATGGACATTTACCGGGAGAAGCAGGCCGCCGCGCTTCATGCGTTTCAGTTGGCCGATGCACAGAAACCCGGACCGCGCCGCCGGGTTCTATCCGCCCCACCGCTGGGGACGCTCCGGGAGGAAACGCTCCATGCCATACTCTCCTCCCATGGCCTGCCCGCCGCAGAACAGCAGCGCGTTCTGGATCACGCGGCAGCGCAGCGTTCCTGTATGGAGCAGGTTCTCACACACAGCTCCATTACGGACGCCTTCCCTGATCTGTCACAGGAAGAGTTTGCTCAGTACGCGCTGACCCTTCCGCTTTCTACGCTGTTCTTCCCAAAGAATATCCACTATACCTATGCGGACTACCGCCAACATTGGGAACAGACAAACGAGTATGCCTGTTCTCACCACGGCTATTCCATTCGCCCCTGCGATACGGACTTTCATAATATCTCGATCTCCGTCCACGAAGGCCGCTGGGCAATGATTTCAAAGAGCAACGCACCTGCGATTCATTTTGTGGTCCGCTATTCAAAGCTGCGCGACGCGATCGAGAATTATATCGATGCGCCATAATTTTACCGGCTTGATTTACCGCATTTCCACGCTGAACTGCGGCGAGGAAGATTTTGCAGTTGCCTGTATGCGCTCCAACCTCCGCCAAGGATATGATTTGAAACGATCTTGATAATTGACCGACATATGAAGATGCGCTGCTTGTAATTCTGCAAACAGCGCGTCTTTATGTTTTTCCTGAAATGTTGTTCTGGCAATGATATGACCGTGACTACTATTTGACTACTATCATCCGAAATCCCAAAAAAGCCGGTTTGTCCAGTGTTTTCAATGGCTTTGCAATCATTCAGAAAAGCCGGGGAATCTCGTCGAAAACCGTATAACCCTTGAAAATACAGCATTTTATCAGTTGATGCCTGAAAACTCCGACCGTCGACATTGCTCCTGTCAAGCTCTATCCTTATGTAAAAAAGCAAGACGCAAACTCATGCATTTGAGTTTGCGTCTTGCTTTTGCCCGTACCGACTGTACCCCCATGACACATTGTGTACCTATGGGGCGAAACAGTTGAAACTTCTGGGCTTTTCGCAGTGGCATCTATTTGGGTGCAGCTTGATGGTGGAGACTGGCGGACTCGAACCGTCGACCTCTTGCGTGTGAAGCAAGCGCTCTAACCAGCTGAGCTAAGCCTCCATTGCTGGACTATTATAGCAGATGGAAGGGGGAAAAGTCAACCTTGGATTTTGTTTTCTTCCTGCCAAAGCGACGGAGCGGCGGCGAGGAGCTGCGTTTTGGTGTTCTGATCAGGGTGCTCCAGCGCATATACTAGCAGCAGGTGCAGCATCCGGCCCACGTCTTTGCCGCAAAGCGTGGGAAAATCCGCGCCGGTGACGGCGAGCTGGCGCAGCGTGACGCAGTCGCCGCGCGTCTCGATCTGCCGGACAATATCTGTGCGCTGCATGTCCGCCTGCAGATGCGCCGTTTCCCAGCCGTGCTCCGCAATCAGGCGCTTCCATTCCGCCTCCGTCCGGCCCTCGCGCCATGTCTGCGCTGTCAACTCAATCAAACGGCAGAGCTTCGCGGGCAGGCGGAACGCCGCCGGGTCGAACGCCGGACAGCGCAGCTTTGCGGCTGTCCATCTGGCCTCCGGCGTTTTTGGCAGGGCGGAAAGCCCGGAAAAATCGGCATTTTCCGCCAGTATGCAGGTGCCCAGAAGTCCTTCGGCCAGCATACGGCCAAAATATTCGGGCCGGTCGGACAGAAGCGTCTTCTCCGCCTCCTCCCGCACCCGCTCGCGGGAGAGCGACGCGCAGAGCGGCGCGCAGCGTCGGATCGCCGCCTGCGTCTGCGCGTCCAGTGAAAAGCCGAGCTGCGCGGCAAAGCGGTACGCGCGCAGCATCCGAAGCGCATCCTCCCGGAAGCGCGTTTCCGGCTCGCCGACGCAGCGGATGACGCGGCGGGAAAGATCCTCCCGGCCCCCAAAGAGGTCGGTGACCGCGCCGCTCTCGTCCATCGCCATGGCGTTGATCGAAAAATCGCGGCGGGCCAGATCCTCCGCGAGACTGCGCACAAAGCGCACCCCATCGGGGTGGCGGCCATCGTGATATGCGCCGTCAAGCCGGTAGGTTGTGACCTCGGCGCTGACGCCGTCCAGAAGGACGGTCACGGTGCCGTGCCGGATGCCGGTGGGGACGCAGTGCGGAAACAGGCGCAGCACGTCCTCCGGCAGCGCCTGCGAGGCGATGTCCCAGTCGTGGATGGGCCGGTCCAGCAGCGTGTCGCGCACGCAGCCGCCGACGTACCGGGCCTCAAACCCGGCGTCCTCCAGTGTTTTGATGATCGCATCCGGCCTCATAGCGTGTCCTCCCGGCAAAAATCCGAAATTCTTCTTGTTTTATTGCCGTCTTCCGTATATAATATAATGCTGTCAGTTTTCATTATACGCGCCCTCCCGCGCGTGCGCAATCCAATTTTTTCGGAGGAACCTTGCATGGAATATCCTTCCTGTCAACATATCGAGCAATATCTGGTCCCCGGCAAGCGCTGCCATCTGGTCGGAATCGGCGGCGTGTCGATGCGGCCTCTGGGGCTTGTCCTGCGGCGCATGGGGATGGAGATCTCCGGCTCCGACATGAACGCGTCCGTTTCGACGGACGAGCTGATCGCCAAGGGCATTCAGGTCTCCATTGGTCACCGGGCCGAGAATATCGAGGGGGCCGACTGCCTCATCCGCACGGCTGCCGCGCACAACGACAACCCCGAGATCGCCGCTGCCCGCGCCAGGGGCATCCCCATTTTCGAGCGGGCGCAGGCCTGGGGCTATATCATGCGGGCCTACAAAAACGCCATCTGCGTTTCCGGCACGCACGGCAAGACCACGACGACCTCAATGCTGACGCACATTTTCATGCAGGCCAACCGCGATCCCACGATCATGATCGGCGGCTTCCTGCCGCTGCTCGGCGCGGGGCACCGCGTCGGCAAGGGCGACACGATCATTCTCGAAAGCTGCGAATACTGCAATTCGTTCCTGAACTTCTTCCCGACCGCTGCGGTCATTCTCGACGTGGACGCCGATCATCTGGACTTTTTCAAGGATCTTCAGGACGTGGAGCGGTCGTTCCGGAAATTTGCCTCCCTCGTCCCAGCAGATGGTCTGATCGTCGCCAACGGCGACGACAAAAACACCCGTGACACGCTGGCTGGGATGCCGTATCTATCATTCGGCTTCGATGCGAAAAACGACGTGTACGGGAAGAACTTCTCTGAAGATTTCAGCGAATTTGACGTTTTCTGCGGCGGGCAGCCGTATGCGCACCTGCATCTGGGCGTCATTGGCCGTCACAACGCGCTGAACGCGCTGGCCGCCTGCGCGGTGGCATGGAAATTCGGCATTTCCGGCGAAACCGCAGCCGCGGCGCTCGCAGAGTTCCACGGCGCGGGCCGCAGGCTCGAATACAAGGGCAGCTTCCACGGCGCAGACGTCTACGACGACTATGCCCACCATCCCAACGAGCTCCACGCGCTTTTGCAGGCTGTCCGGCTGATGCATTACCGGCGTGTGATCTGCGCGTTCCAGCCGCACACGTATTCGCGTACGAAGGCGCTGTTCCAGAGCTTTGTCGACGAGCTGCGCACGGCCGATCAGGTCGTTCTGGCCGATATTTACGCCGCGCGTGAACAGAACACCGTCGGTGTCAGCTCGCAGGAGCTGGCCGCGGAGATCCCCGGCGCGGTCTACTGTCCGAGCCTGCAGGGCGTGACGGCCTATCTGCGCGAGAATGCGCAGCCGGGCGATATCATCCTGACCGTCGGCGCAGGCGATATCTACAAGGCCGGAGAGGCGCTTTTTACAGAATAACGGAACTTTTCTCAAAAACCGGCGTCTGAACTCCCAGACGCTGGTTTTTTGATTGACAGCCTGTTCCAGTATCCTGTATAATAAAGTCGAAGAAACAAGAATAAAGGAGGATTCTTATGGTCTCAAGCATTTACAAAAAAACATTTTCCGTTTTGATGAAGCGCCCCTTCCGGCTTTGGGGCATATCCCTGCTTGCAGAGTTCCTGTGTCTGGTGGCCTACGCCGGGTTCATCGGCGTTCCGGCTGCCGCGTTCTGCGCTGCGCTTCTGCTGTCGGCTTCCATGTCGATGATCTTCCTCAACAGCTACCGCACGGGACTTGAGCCGAAGACGGCCTATCTGTTCGCCTCATTCAAAAAGGACCGGATCCTTCGCGTTCTGGGCGGCATGGCATGGATGCAGCTCTGGATCTTCCTGTGGTCGCTCATTCCGATCGTCGGGATCGTGTTCGGCATCATCCGTATGTATGAATACCGCTTCGTGCCCTACATCCTTATGACGCGCGACGACGTCAAGCCCACCGACGCCATCAAGATCTCCAAGCAGGAGACGATGGGCTACAAGGGCAAGATGTTCGGCGCGGATATCCTGCTCGGCGCAGTCTATTTGGGCGCATTTCTCGTTTTTGCCCTGCTGGGGGAAATCCCGTATCTCGGCGTGCTGTTCCGCATCCTGTGGGTCCTGATCGCCATCGCATACGGCCTGCTTGCGCCGCTGTTCAGCGGGATCATGCAGGCGGCGTTCTATGTGGAAATTCAGAACCGCCGCGCGGCAGGCTCCTGGCACCCCGCTGCGCCCGCACGGCCCGACTGGCCCACTCCGCCGGTGCAGCCCGTGCAGCCGTCCGCTCCCGTTCAGCCCGAGAGGCCCATCCCGCCCACACAGCCCGTGCAGTCCGCTGCTCCCGAACAGCCTGTATGCCCTGTCTTGCCTGTTGTGCAGCCTTCGTTTACCGAAGCTGTGACGCAGCCCGCTTCGCAGGGAGCGCCGGTCGTCTTCTCCCCGGAGCCTGAACCGCAGCAGCCGCCGGAGGAGCCGGTCCAGACGCAGCCGTCTGACCTCCGCTGCCCGCGCTGCGGCGCAGCCGTCAAAATTCCCGGCGCCATGTTCTGCACCATATGTGGGGAGCGGCTGAAATGAGCATCGTTCTGTTTATTCTGGCGCTTGCCGCTGCATTTATCGGAACAATTTTCGCCTTCCGCGCCATCAGCCGCATTCACAGCGGCGAAAGCTATACCTACGAAGCCGCAGCCTGTGCTGTCTGCGTGACGCTGATCGTGCTTGCGCTGATGCTTCGGTAAGAAATTCTGCGTGCCATCGTCTCCCGGCAGACCGGCAGGGGGCTGCCTCAAACAGGATCAGTATAAAAACCAGCGCTTGGATTTGCTGTCCCCTGACAGGGGTAACAATGGCGGCGGGGGTTACCCGGCTGGTGCTTCAGGCACCAGCCGGGTTTTCCATTGGCGTATAGCTGGAAATGGTTCAGGATACCTTCGGGATCTCTTTGTGCTGTTCGGGTTCGGCCGTTTGTCTGTTCTCCATGCAGCTAATATCGGCGTAGTGAATTTCCACCGTCTGTGGTGCGTGCTTGGACCATTTTACTTCCTTTTCATTCCCGTTCCGCGCAGAATTTGAAGAATACGCGCAATCCCCGGATGCGTGAATTCAGGGACGTGATTTTCTTGCCTGCGTCTAACTCTGAGACAATGAAGTTTTCAAAAGCGTCCTGACTGACTTCATCGACATACTGAACCGGCACACACGCATGAAAGTACTTCAAATCCTCCGCATAATAGCGCATGGTTTGAGGACTCAAATTCTTTAGTTTACAGTGTTTCGTGAACAGTTGTTCCGCTTCTGAAAAGGACGTTCGTTTGACCTGTTTTGCGTTCAAAATTGTGGTTCTGCGCATAAAAAATCCTCCATTTTCACAGCAAAAAATCTGGCGTCAAAATGGGGGTAAAAATCTGGTATCGCGATTTTCAAACGCGGAAAAAACCGAATTTTTGATAAAGAAAAACTCCTCAAATTCCGAAGAATCTGAGGAGTTGGTGCGCGAGGCGGGACTTGAACCCGCACGTCCGGAGTGGACACTAGAACCTGAATCTAGCGAGTCTGCCAATTCCACCACTCGCGCGTTTGCAGTCTTTCAACTGCTCGGATATATTACCACAGATATTCCTACTTGTCAAGCGGAAGGTGCAGAAAAGTTGCGAAAAACACACCGGCGAATCGCCGGTATGACAGGGCGGCGCAGGGGCATTTAAAAAATCATGCAGATCCCTGCGATCACGGCGCAGAGGGGGATATAGAGCAGGAAGTGCAGGATGTGCGTCCTTTTATTGTAGCCGAACATATGCGGCCCTACGATGCCCTTCAGCTCGGGATAAAAATGCGGGAAGAAGTTTGAATGGCAGAGCAGGAACCAGTCGAAAAAGAGAATATCGTAGAGCTCCATGCAATAGAGCATGATAAGATACCGGCCAAAGCGGCCGCCACACGGAATTCTGGACGCCCGAACCGCTTGAAGCAGCGGAAAATTGATAAAAGAAAAACCTTGAAAACAGATGTTTTCAAGGTTTTTCTGGCGCGGAAGGAGAGATTTGAACTCTCGCGCGCTTTTTAGACGCCTACTCCCTTAGCAGGGGAGCCCCTTCGGCCACTTGGGTACTTCCGCAGGTCGGTTGAGCCGATATGAAGGAAAGAAAATGGCGGAGAGAGTGGGATTCGAACCCACGGCACATTGCTGTGTCACTGGTTTTCAAGACCAGCTCCTTAAACCGCTCGGACATCTCTCCGAATGCCGGCCTCCAAAGCCGTGAATCATCTTATCATATCCAGGCAGGTTTGTCAATTCCTTTTGCAGAAACCGATGAATATTTTAGGAAGAAACCTTGATGTTCCCATGGGAAAGTGCTATACTAATTCAATAAAATAATGCAACTGGAAGGTGTTCCTGTATGACAAAAATTGATATTTATTCTGGCTTTCTCGGCGCTGGCAAGACGACGCTCATCAAAAAAATGATCAAGGAAGCCTATCACGGCCAGAAGCTCGTCCTCATTGAGAACGAATTCGGCGAAATTGGCATTGATGGCGGCTTTCTGCAGGAGGCGGGCATCCAGATCACGGAGATGAACTCCGGCTGCATCTGCTGCTCGCTGGTGGGCGATTTCGGCCGCGCGCTCAAGAAGGTCATTGCGGAGTATGCGCCCGACCGCATCTTGATCGAGCCGTCCGGCGTCGGCAAGCTGTCCGACGTCATCGGTGCCGTGCGCAAGGTCACGTCCGACGACGTGCAGCTCGGCAATTTCGTGACCGTGGCGGACGCGACGAAGTGCAAGATGTATATGAAGAACTTCGGCGAGTTCTACAATAACCAGATCGAGACGGCCAACACCATCATCCTCAGCCGCACCGACGGCATGACGGAGGAAAAGCTCGACCAGTGCGTCAACATGATCCGCGAACACAACAAGGACGCCGTGATCGTTACGACCCCGTGGCCGGAGCTGACCGGCGAGCAGCTGATGGAGGCGATGGAGCAGCGCAGCACCATCGCCATCGAGATTGCAAAGCTCGAAGAAGAGGCGCACCACCATCATCATGACCATGACGAGGACGACGAGTGCGACGACCCGGACTGCGCCTGCCACCATCATCACCACGACGAGGATGACGACGACGAGCACGAGCACCATCACCATCATCACCATGATGACGACGATGACGATGAATGCGATGACCCGGACTGCGCCTGCCACCACCATCACGATGACGACGATGACGACGAGCATGAGCACCACCATCATCACCATCACCACCACGGCCATGACGCCGACGAGGTCTTCATCAGCTGGGGCGAGGAAACGCATAAGAAGTTCACAAAGGCCGAGATCGAGGGCATCCTGAAGGCGCTTGAGGACGCGGAGACCTACGGCATCATCCTGCGCGCGAAGGGCTATGTAGCAAACGCGGAGGGCGAGAAGTGGATCCACTTCGACTATGTCCCCGGTGAGCCGGATATCCGCGACGGCGGTGCGATGGTCACGGGCCGCATCTGCGTGATCGGCTCGAAGCTGAACGAAGAGGCTGTTGCGAAGCTCTTCGGCGTGGAAAAGCAGTAAGGAGTTTTCTCTATGGCTATGCCTGATATCCCCATGTACGTCTTTACCGGCTTTCTGGAGTCCGGCAAGACGAAGTTCATTCAGGAAACGCTCGAGGATGAGCGCTTCAACACCGGCGAGCGGACGCTTCTGCTGGTTTTCGAGGAGGGCGAGGAGGAATACGACGTCTCGGCCTACCCGCACAAGGAGGTCTACGAGCAGGTTCTGGACTATGAAGACCTCAGCCCGGAGCTGCTGACCGGCCTGCAGAAGAAATACCGGGCCGAGCGTGTGGTCGTGGAGCTCAACGGGATGCATCTTGCTGCGGATTTCTATCTCAAGACCCCCGACCACTGGAAGATCGCGCAGGAGGTCATGTTTGCCGACGCGACGACCTTCCTCAGCTACAACGCCAATATGCGCCAGCTCGTCGTGGACAAGCTGGCAGGCGCGGAGATGCTGGTTCTCAACCGCATGGCCCCCGGCACGGACGTCATGCCGTACCACAAGATCGCCCGCGCCGTGAACCGGAAAATCGACATTCTCTATGAATACACCGACGGCTCGACGCACTATGACGATATCGAAGACCCGCTGCCGTTCGACCTGAACGCGCCCGTGGTCGAGATCAGGGACGAGGATTATGCCCTGTTCTACCGCGATATCACCGAGGAGCCAAAGAAGTACGCGGGCAAGACCGTGAAATTCAAGGGGCAGGTCGCGCGCCTGCGCCGGGAAAAAGAGGGGATGTTTGCTCCCGGCCGGTTCGTCATGACCTGCTGCGAGGCGGATATCACGTTCATGGGCCTGCCGTGCAGATTTGCGGCGGCCTCCGGCCTTGCGGCCAGAAGCTGGGTCTGGGTAACGGCGACGGTCGAGGTCAAGTTCCACACGCTCTACAAGGGCGTCGGACCCATCCTGACGGCTGTGAACGTGCAGCCCGCCGAGCCTGCCGAGCAGAACGTCGCAACGTTCTGATGCGATTCATATTCGCTCCTTTGTGTACCAAAGCAGCCGGCAGAGACTTGTCTGCCGGCTGCTTTCTGTTTTGGCAGAATGGCTCTTGCCGGAAGGCTGGAAATCAGGTATAATACAGAAAAAGACGCCCCGCCGGGAGGCGGGGGAACGGAGGCGTTTGCATATGCAGACAAGCTATCGCTTTTCCGCGCCGGGCCGCACGGAGATCAGCGGCAACCATACCGACCATCAGCACGGCTGCGTGCTGGCTGCGGCTGTCGATCTGGAAACGACGGCGGAGGTCACGCTGCGGCCCGATTCCATCATCCGCGTTGCGTCCGAGGGCTATGCCCCAGTCGAGATCGATCTGAATGATCTGTCCGTCCACGCGGAAGAAAAAAATACGACCGCCGCGCTCGTGCGCGGCGTTGCTGCGGCGTTTGCGCAGCGCGGCTGTAAGCTGCGCGGCTTTGACGCGGCTGTCCGCTCGACCGTCCTGCCCGGCTCCGGTCTGTCGTCCTCCGCCGCATTCGAGGTTCTGATCGGCACGATCTGCAACGAGCTGTTTTTCGATAAAAAATGCTCCGCCATCGAGATCGCGCAGATCGGCCAGTATGCCGAGAACGTCTATTTCGGCAAGCCCTGCGGCCTCATGGATCAGATGGCCTCCAGCGTCGGCGGGCTGGTCTTCATCGATTTTGCCGACCCGGCGCACCCCGCCGTCCGGCAAGCGGCGTTCGATTTTGCGCACTGCGGCTACACGCTCTGCACGCTCGATTCCGGCGCGGATCACGCAGATCTGACGGACGAATACGCCGCCATCCCCGAGGAAATGCGCCGCGTAGCCCGCGTGTTCGGCAAGGACGTGCTGCGCGAGGTGGACGAAGCGGAATTCTACGCAAAGCTCAAGGCGACCCGCGAGGCGGCGGGCGACCGCGCCGTTTTGCGCGCGATGCATTTCTTTGACGAAAACCGCCGGGTGCAGCAGCAGGTGCAGGCGCTGGAACGGGACGATTTTGAGGGCTTCCTTGCGGGCGTGCGCGATTCCGGGCGCTCGTCGTGGATGCTGCTGCAGAACGTGGTTCCTGCCGGGAGCCGGGAGCACCAGCAGATGGCCCTTGCGCTGGCTGCCTGTGAAAAGCAGCTTGCCGGGCGCGGCGCCTGCCGCATTCACGGCGGCGGCTTTGCCGGGACGCTGCTGGCGTTCGTGCCGAATGAAGCGCTTGCGTCCTTCCGCGCCAATATGGAGGCCGTGCTCGGCGAGGGCCGCTGCCACGTGCTCTCGATCCGGCAGGCGGGCGGCGTCCGGCTGGCATGAGACGGGCTGACCGCGCGGTCACGGACCGCGAACGGATTTTGCAGGTGATCGAGTCCTGCACCTGCTGCCGCGTCGGTTTTTCCTGCCCGGAGGGCGCGTACATCGTGCCGCTGAATTTCGCCTTTGTCCCCGGCTCACCTGATCGGTTTTATTTCCACGGCGCGCACGAGGGCCGCAAGGCAGAGCTCATCCGCACTGCGCCGCGCGTCGGCTTTGAGCTGGACTGCGCGCACGCGCTCGCAGCCGGACAGACCGGCTGCTCGTATTCCTATCGCTATCAGAGTGTGATCGGAACGGGCGTGATCTGCGAGGTGCAGGAGCCGGAGGAAAAGAAGCGGGCGCTGTCGGCAATTATGGCGCACTATGAAAAGAGCCGTCTGTTTACCTTTACAGACGAGCAGGCGCAGCGCGCGGCCGTGTTCCGGCTGGACGTCGCGCAGCTGACCTGCAAGGAGCATTTGTAAGAAAGAAGGAAGACACATGAACGAATTTGAACTGCAGCACCTGCCGGAGGCGTACCGCCCCTTGTCGCCGTGGAGCTATTTTGGCCTCGGCATTCTCTACGCCCTGCCGCTCCTGGGCTGGATCTTCCTGATCGTCCACGCCATCGGCAGCGCGAACATCAACCGCCGCAATTATGCCCGCAGCTATTTCTGCGTCTACGTGCTGGCGATCATTCTGGGCGTCCTGCTGACGATCACCGGCGTACTGTCCGGCCTGACCCAATCCCTGAACGGTACGTTCGCATAAGTCCATAAATCAAAAAACGTGGCTGTCTCAATGATGTTTCGATCATTTGAGACAGCCCTGTTTCTTATGGCGGGGGGATTATGACAGGCTCTTACCGCATACGGTGCAGAATACGGCGTCGGACAGCTTGACGGGCGCGCCGCAGTGCGGGCAGTATCTGTTAGTCCGCTGCGGCTGGGCTGGCAGCTCAGGCTCCAGAGAGAACACAACGGGCTTTCCCTGCGGAGCGGGCTGCGTCACAGGTTCGGCAGGCTCGGGCTGCGCGGGTACATCGTACTGAATGGGCTGCGTAGGCGCGTCGGGCCACTCGGACGGAACGGGCCATTCGGGCTGCGCAGGACGCGTGGGCGGCACAGGCGAAGACGGCTGCGGAGCGCTTGCCGTACTTTTGCACATCACTTATTATAGCAGCGGTGTCATATACAACGGGAGAAATACGATGCTGTCTTCCTCTTTGAAATCGCCGGTATGCAAAACATAAGGGATATGAAGCTGATCGGCATATTTCGTCTTGAATTTTTTCAGAGAGGACAGCGTAAATCTAGTTTTTTGATTTTCATATTTCTACGCAAATCGAGAGAATTGGGCATTTTCTGAAAAAGCTATTCAGGAAAAAAGGATGGTGCGGTACAGACTGGTAAGAATCATAGTCGTTTTGGCATATATCTCTCGACGAATGTTGATGAATCTGGTATAATTCATGCAGAGAAACCAAACAGTATGCAACAGATACGGGAGGCGCGATAAAATGAGCAGAGACTCAGAAAAGGTTTTGAAAGAATTGCAGAAATTCCTGGACGCTCACGCAGAGGACACGGAGAACGAAGCCGACGTGGATGCCCTGGCGGAGCGGTTCTTTGCAGAATACAATCTAAAATGCAAAGAGCAGAAAGAATCTGCGCCTGAAACGGCGGACGATTATCTGGATCTCGCCGAACAGGTCACGTCGAAGAAAAAAAGAGTGGAATATCTGCACAAGGCGCTGGAGCTGGAGCCGGACAATCTGGATGCAAGACTCCAATTGATCCTGCGTACAGCGGAGCAGCCGGACGAGCGGCGGCTTGCCCTGCAGGAGCTGCTCGACGCAGCGGACAAGCAGATGGAAAAGTCCGGCGCGTTCAAGGAGTACGCCGGTGAGTTTTGGACAGCGTTTGAAACCAGACCATATATGCGCGTGCGCTATACATACTTTGACGTTTTAATTTCCTGCGGCATGATGCGCCGGGCGATCGACGAAGGGCAGCACCTGGTGGAATTGTGCGAGAACGATAATCTCGGCGTCCGCTATCAGCTGATGCATTTGTATGCCTATATGGAAGACGAGATGCACGCGCTGGCGCTCCATAAGCAGTTCGATTCCTATGAGGAAACGCAGATGCTCCTGCCGCTGGCAGTTTTGTATTACAAGCTGAATCAGTTCGATAAGGCAGAGGACTACATCAAGCGCCTTGCGAAAGCGAACAAGGATACGAAAAAGTTCCTGCGGGCGGCGGCGCGTGACCAGCTGGACGATTATATTGGCGAGATGAGCCCCTATGGATACCGGCCGTTTACGATGGAAGAGCTGCTGGACGAACTGATGCACACCAGTTATCTGTTCAACTCTGTGCCATACTTCTTCGCATGGGCAAGTAAAGTCCTTGCTGCGAAAACAAGTGCAAAAATGAGCGCAGGAAAGCCGAAACTCCTGCACTGAACCGGCAATATGAATGATGCAGAAAAGGCACGACATTGCGTCGTGCCTTTTGCGTATCTGCAATTATACGAGGTATTCAGAAGCGCCGTTGTCCTTGCATTGACGCCCATCAGCTCCCGCTGGGTCTGCCGGTTCGACTGGCACATGGGCATCAGACAATTTATACTAAAATCTAGTAAAACACGTTAACCGTCTTACCAGAAATGCTATACTGTATCTGGGTGATGAATAATGGCATCGAACTATAAATTCAGCAAT
>OLSX01001630.1_pt1 | contig 21098 bp, 30 predicted proteins | sample 1673141 | NCBI WGS metagenome assembly OLSX01 (sample SAMEA3136759, study PRJEB25190) | human gut metagenome | biome: human gut; feature: human-associated habitat; material: faeces | place: Austria | collected 2013
AACGAATAAAGCACACCTGGCTGGTGTGCTTTACCCGGCAAATATATTGTAACAAGGAGCAAAAAATTATGTTAAATCTTACAGTAATGACCGGCAGAATGGTGGAAACACCCGAGCTTAAAACCACACAGAACAACGTCAGCGTAACCTCTTTCAGAATTGCGGTCACCCGCAACTATAAGGTGAACGACGAATACCCGACCGACTTTTTCAATGTTGTCGCTTGGCGCGGCACAGCGGAATTTGCGGCGAAGTATTTTAAAAAGGGCGACCTTTTTACGGTAGAGGGGCATTTTGAAACGAGGAAATACACCGACAAAAACGGTAACAATCGCGAGGCGGTAGAGCTTATTGCGGATAATCTGTATTTTGGTGAAAGCAAAAAGGAGAATTCCGAGCCGCAAGCTGAGACGCCTGAGCAGTCGGGCGACTTTGATCCGTTCGGCAACGAGCTTCCCGATTTTCCCGGTTGAAGTTTAATCCTTTAAGGAAATACGAAAGGCTGTCGGACGGTTTTCCGTCCGGCAGTCGGAGAGGAAAAGAATATGAGGAATCCTTTTAAAGATTATAACAGCGCGGACGATTGGTTTAGTAAGCTCTGGACTCAGGTTCCGGAAAGCGATGACCGCTTATACGGTAATGCGGGCACGGATATGCTTTACAAATCTCTTTGTCCTAAATCCCCCGAGCTTTCGGATATTATTGACCGGGCGGACAAACGGTTCGGTTTAGGTGATACGCTTAAATCTCTCTTTGCACTTCTGTATCTTAAAGAACCGCAGAAAAACGGAAACGGCGGTTTTTTAGAACAGCCGCTTACCGACGGGGTCATAAAGAACGGGAATTTTCCAAAGCTTAAAAGACTTTGCGAGGATAGAAAGCTGCCTGCCTTCAGCGCGGTATGCTCCTTTGCGGAGAGTACAGAGCGGCTTTTGGATACGCCCTCTCTTAAAAAAGCGGTGGATATTTCGGAGGTTATTTGTACCCTTAAGGAGCAGTCAAAGGGAATTGCCGACCGTATTAAAACCGAAAAGAATGCGGATAAAAGGCTTTTTCTTATTAACCGTCTTTTTAAAAAGCAAAAGCAGATTCGCGACCTTGAGGGAAAGCTTAAAGAGGAAAGCATAAAAATATTCTCGGATATTGCGGACAGGGTTTCCTTGGCGGCGGATAATGCGCTAAAAGCGGCTGAAAATACCGACGCTGTTTTGCGTGCTTTCGGAGACGGCGACGCTACAGGCGGAAATACCGAAGCGGATGAAGCTCTGCTTGACAAGGTACGGCGGAACGAAACCCTTAAAAAGATTTCCGTTATTTTAGGCAGATACCGTGAGATAATCGCCGACAAGCGGAAAAACAGCTTTTCCTACGGGCTCGGAGAAAAATACGATATTATCTGCGGCAACGACATAAACAACTGTTTATCGTCAGAGCTCGCGTTGCTCTCTATGCCCCAGACCGAAATATTGTTTTTTAAACGGTATTACGAAAAGCGTTTACAGCAGTACCGCAGACGTGAGCCTTCCGTTAAGGGCGACGGCGATATGATTGTTTTAATCGATGAAAGCGACAGCACGCGCGAAATTGCTCCGTGGATAAAGGCTTTTGCTCTGGCGCTTATGGATATTGCCCTGCACGGTAATAAAAAGTTTGCGCTTATCCATTTTGCAAACAGCTTTAACGTAAAGGCAGATGTATTTGAAAAGGGTAAATATACCACCGACGATATTCTGTCCGCGGCGACGCATTTTTTCGGCGGCGGAACCGACTTTGAAGCTCCGCTTAATAAGGCTATGGAGCTGATAGGTGACGGCTTTGAAAACGCCGATGCGGTAATAATTACGGACGGTCAGTGTAAGGTTTCCGAAAAGTTTTCGGAGAAATTCCGAGAGGAAAAGCTTAAAAACCGTGTTACGGTGACAGGCATATTGCTTGATAAGCTCTCCTCCTGCGGCGACAGCCTTGTGCCGTTCTGCGATAAAATTTACCGAACAAGTAAGCTTTCCGAGGACGAAATAGCGCTTGATATTTTGGGAAAGAATTTATAAAACAGGAGGGTTGATGGGTGGACTTGAATAAATATATCTGGAAAAAGATGGACGCTCTCTATATGGACTGGCAGCAGTTCGACAGTCTTATGGACCGATTGCTGACTGCGATACTTGGCCGTAGCGTTCATCCTCATACTTTTAAGGATAACGGATATTGGGAAATAAACACCGATGATTTTACTCAGGAAGAAATGGAGAAACTGCTGACATTGGGCAATGCGGATGAAAAAGACCGTGAAGATTATACGCCCTACAAGAAATCCGGCAGAATCAGAATTCTCACTGCAGACCTTGCAGTGAAACTGCTGCAACCGGATTTGCTGTTTCCTATAGAAAAAACGGTACCGACCGAATCCGGGGTTTATCTTCTCAATAAAGGAATTTCCTTTATCAAGGAATATGATAGTTAAATTGCTGTGATTATTCGTCTGACAGGCGGTATATTCCCGATTACAGATGGTATGCGGTACCTGAAAATTTTAATGAAAAGGAGGCTGACAGTAATGAAAAGTAGTGTACATTTATCTGATTGGAAAGACGAAGGCGAGAGAATCAGGCTTTATTATGAGGACGGAGATTCTTTTTGTGTAAGCAGAAAGGATTTTAACCGTGCTTTCGCTTGCTTTTTAAGCGCCGATAAGGCGGCGATTAAAAGAGATTTTACTTAAGGTCAAAGGGGATATTGTTATGAAAAAATACATACCTATCGAGCCTACCGAGAGCGAAAATAACCTCTGTCTTGAGGTGCTCTATTCGAAAGGCGGCTATAACTGGTTTAACGGCGACTCGGAACGGCGCGGTTATTATCTGCACTGTTCGCCGGTGTTACTTAAATGTAATAAGCTTGATAACGGGCAGGAATATACCACAAATACCTTTACTGTCGGCAAAGGATATAAGCTGCTCTTGAAAGAGGTAAGCAGAAGATCCCAAAAGGCTGAGGATGAGGCAAATAGCCTCGCTGAAGAAAAAGCCGATTTCATTGTTGATCAGGTATGCAGGCGATACGGCTTAAAATTAGTAGCATAATAATTGGGTGTTTTAATTGACAAAGGTTCAAAATATGTTATACTATAATTGAGAAATGGAGTTGAGGATATTGCCTACTTTGTCAATGTTTTACGGAATAATTGTCTATATGTACAATGAAAAAGGCGGGAAACATAATATGCCTCATATTCATGCAGAGTATTCGGGCGAAGAAGTGGTTTTGTCCATTGACGGTGAACTTCTTGAAGGAAACCCTAAATTTCCTAAGAACAAACTTAAAATGCTTGAAGTTTGGATGGATATTCATAAGGAAGAATTAGAGGCAAACTGGCAGTTGCTATCTCGCGGAGAGAAATATTTTCGTATTGATCCGTTAAAGTAGGAGGTTGGATATATGCCCAAAATTATAAATGTAATTCCAATGTCTGATCATAAGCTGCAATTAAAATATGATACTAACGAAACAAAAATCTTTGATGTTTCACCGTATATTCAGGGCTCATGGTTTGGCTTGCTTTCGGACGAGGAATATTTCAAAACCGTTCATATTATTAACGGCGGTCGCGGAATCGAGTGGGAAGACGGACAGGATATAGCTCCGCACGAATTATATGAGTTGAGCGTATGAATATTATTGACGGCATACCGTGTGACAATCAAAAGGGCGCATAAATCAAAAACTGCTGACTTCAAAAAAGAAGCCGGCAGTTTTTTATGCCTTAATTACTGTAGCAAGCTTTTCGAGCCCGTGCTTTTCTATGTACCTGTGAACGGCGATAATATCGTTAAATACCATTGCCTCGGCAAAATATTCGGTGTAGGTAAGCGTGTCCTTTAACAGCGGATATTTTTCTCCCGTGTTTACGGCAATATAGTATTTTTCTTTTTTGCCCATATCAATACCCCCAAAAACGCTATCCATTATACCATGAAGCAAAAATGTTTGCTTGCAAGGACATTTTTGCGAAGCCGTGAAGGCGCGCAGACAAGCAACGCTTGCGAGCCGTTAGGCTCGGTTGCTTTGGTACAAAGCAACACTGAGCAGATTATACCACAAACAGAAAAAATTCAAATGTAATAAATGCACGAATTTAGGGCTATTTTTTTGCCTCAACAAACCAAGCGTTTTCTTCGAGGAATATATTTGTTATATTGTTTCCGATGCGGCAGGTATACCTTATGCCCGCACCTCCTGCTTTAAGCGACGCGGCGCGGCAGACTTTTAATACCTGGTCGATTTGGTAAACCGTTCCGTCCTCCCACTTGATGCTTAAGGGTATAATCGTGCCGTCAGCCTTAAAATTCGCGTAAACGTCTACAAATACCTTACGGCACATAAAAAGCCTCCTTAATTATCTGAAATAGGATACCGGGTGAATGATGTTTTTCTCATAAGGGTCAAAGCCTGTAAGCTTTTCGTCCTTTAATAAAAACGCCTGTCTCACACAGTCCGAACCGAAGCGGTCTTTAAGTCCGTCGATGGTGTGGTTAAGACGGTCTAATCTTTCGGCAAGCTCGTTATCCTCAAACATATCAAGCTGAAAGGAATCGTTTTCATCACACAGCTCGGATACGCTCACCGTGAGCGCGCGGACGGGCGGCATTGTCTCAAAGCTGTAGTTGGAATTAAAGAGCTTTAAGGCGGTGCTTTGCAGCTTTCTTGTGTCATTGGTCGCGCTTGACAGCTTGCTTTGCCGTGTAAAGGAAAACAGGTTTTTATCCCTTATTCCGATTGAAACAACCCGACCTTTAAGCCCCTGCTCACGAAGTCGGCGCGCCACGCTTTCCGCTAAAACATACTGCACCGACTTAATATCCTCCTCATTCATAAGGTCGCGCGGTGCCGTTATTCCGTTGCCTACCGACTTAATAAGCGGAGTACTGCCGCTTTCGGCGACGGGCGCGTTTTCGTATCCGTTTGCAAAGGAATGAAGAACATACCCCATCTTGCCGAGAAAGGCGGATAACATTTCGGGCGGTGTGTCGGCAAGCTCTCCGATGGTGTATATCCCGTGGTTTTTAAGCTTTCGCGTTGTCGCAGGACCTACCATTAAAAGGTCTGAAACAGGCAGAGGATATACAATTTCCTTGTAGTTATCTCTGTTTAAAACCGTTACAGCGTCAGGTTTTTTGTAGTCTGAGCCGAGCTTTGCAAAAATTTTATTCCAAGATACACCCACAGATACGGTTATTCCGAGTTCAAATTTTACCCTCTTTCGTATATCCTCGGCGATTTCCTCGGGAGTTCCGAACAAGAGCCTGCTACCCGTCACATCAAGCCAACATTCGTCCAGTCCGAAGGGTTCTATCATATCGGTATAGTCGGAATAAATACGCCTGAGCATCTTTGAAAAGCGGATATATCTCGGATAATTAGGCGGCATAACCACAAGCTTGGGGCAGAGCAGACGCGCGTCCGCAAGGGACATACCCGTTTTTATGCCGTACAGCTTCTTTGCCTTCTCGTTTCCTGTAAGCACTATCCCGTGCCGCGTTTCCTCACTGCCGCCCACAACCACAGGCTTATCCCTTATCTCGGGATGATACAAGCATTCAACCGAAGCGTAAAACTTGTTTGCATCACAGTGGAGTACAGACCTTTCCATAAAATCACCCGAACAAATGTTCGAGAAATATAATAACATTTTTACATTCTTTTGTCAAGGGCAATAAGGTCGGTAATATTTACAATTTTTAATCCCTCTTTTTGAGCGTACCTGACCGTGTATGCCGTGCCGCCTGTTTTTTCCGTAAGATAACAAATACATAAACTGCTGTTATCCACAAGAAAGCGGTTACGCTTTTGCATACAGCCATTAAAATAGTGGTCCGAAACGCAGACGGTTTTATCTGCTTTCGATTTTATTTTTTCATACCTTTTTATTTCCTTTTCTGACCAGTATTTAGTTTGCTCGGGGCAGGGAATAACAAGAATAAGCTTTATATCTCGGTATTTTCTTTTTAAGGATAAAACCGTTTCGGCGGCTTTGAGGTCGAACCCGACAGCGGCTCCCGAGCCAAAATAGCGGTAGCCGTTCTCATAAGCCTCGCATATTGCTTTTTTAAGCGCTTTTGATATTTGCTTTAATTCGCTCTGAGGAATATCCCTGTGTCCTGTAAAACAAGCGGTTATTTCTTTCATAATCATATCTCCAATCATTATTTATTTATTATATCGCATACTGTGTATATAAATCAACAATACGCGATTAAAATTTATTGTGTTGTGGATATAATTAAACAAAAAGGAAGTGAGGACGATATGATGACCGAAGATGAGATAAAGCTTGCCGAAATAGGAAAAAGAATAACCGAACGCCGCAAGAAGTTGGGTCTTACGCAGGAGGCGCTTGCCGAAAAGGGCGACCTTACACCGCAGTTTGTTTCATACGCTGAGGCGGGAAAACGCGCCATGCGACCCGAAAATGTCATTAAATTGGCGAATGCGCTGGAGGTCAGCGCGGATTATCTGCTGACGGGCGATATAGTAGACAAGGATATGCTTATTTTATCGGAAAAGCTCAGCACCCTTTCGCCCGAAATGCTTCGTATTGTTGAAAATATAATTGATGAGTGCAATAGGCTTTAATATGTCGGTGAATGACAGGTTATAAAAGTATATTATATAATCGGCGGAAACACAAAAATGCTTTTCTCATATTATGTATTGGGTATAAGCGGAATATTTAATTTTTCGGGTATACTACAAAAGCAGTTAGATTATTTGTATGATTTAAAACTCTTGACAATTTTTTAAATAAGCAGTATAATCTAATTGCAAGGGAAGTAACTTAGTGTGCTTTCCGCTTATGTAACAGCGGGTGTATCTCAGCCCATAAATGAGAAATTTATTCAGTGAGCTTCTCTTAGCTCAAATTAAGAAAGTTAAAAGTGAGTGTTTCGCTACTCTGAATGCGAATCTAACAGAGGGCAAGCGTGCTTGTCCTCTTATTACTTGTGAGGGAATATGAATAATATAGAATTTTATCAGGTGAATAATGATTATATAGATTATCTGTTGCCGTATGCTCCGCATTTATTTCACAATAAAAAGTACGGACAAAAAAATGAACGTAAATATATTGGCATAGTATTACATATTAATAATGTCAGTTATTTTGCTCCTCTCTCTTCGTATAAGGAAAAACATAATTCAATGAAGGAAATGCTGGATTTTATAAAGGTAAAAAATTATGCTGTTATAAACTTGAATAATATGTTTCCTGTACCTGAGTCCGAATATAAATATGTAAAAATAAGTGATGAGCCTGATGATAAGTATCGATCTTTGCTACAGGCGGAATATAGATATATTAAATCTATTCAGGAAAAGATAAGAAAAAATGCCTCGGTTATTTATAAACACAAGTTGGCAAACGGCAATACAACCGGATTATCCAAAAGGTGCAATGATTTTTTGACTTTAGAAAAGCTTTGTAAAGAATACAATAAATAATCTTTCTATTGGAAAACGTAGGGAATGACAAAGAATTTTATTGTTACACATACTTCAATCTTAATAATTGGTTTTTAAAATTCACATTATATCTCGAATACGCTATGAGTTATAATATATTGGCTTGGGCGAAAGCTCTGGGGCCATCGTAGGCGGGGAGCATATTCCCCGCCGTTTTTATATGTTTAAAGAACACCGCCTACCCCTTTTAAACTACCGTAGGAGGGTGTTTTTTTATTGTCCGTTTTTACCGAACCTGTTCATGGGGCAGACGGTGCGTTTTTTTATGCCGCTAAGGGCATTTTGATTTGGTTCTTTCCGGCTCTGACGGACAACTCCTGCGACTGCATCTGTAAAAGAGCAAAATCGCGGTCGAGGTCGTCAAGCTGGCGTTTAAGTACCTGTTCGTAGGTCGCTTTTTTGAGCTTCAGCGCCTCGATTTTCTTAAGCCAGCGTTCGATTACAGCGGTAGAATCGCAGCCGTTGTCGATAAAGTGCTGTATGCGCTCCTCGTAGGCTTCGATGTCGCGGCGGTAGTTCATATAGAACTCAGCCGCCATTTTCTCTCGCTGCTTTTCGTCGTCGGCTACAAACATACTATTGGATGAAACGTTTCCTTGATTAAGATTATTCTTGGAAAGTACCTCAATATAATCCTCCAGCACGTTAAGAAGAGGCAGGTGGGTTCTCGGGATAAAATACAGATTTCCGTGAATGTTTATCTTCACCGCCTGCATTTTGTCGAGCAGATACTGCACTACCGAATCGACGTGGTCGGAATTGTAGCAATTCCTGAACCTCTCAAACAGCGTAAGTGCCTGCTGGCAGTAGCCTTCTGCATTAACATCGTAGTCGTCTTCAAGATTGTCGTAATACATTTCCTCTGTTTCACGGTTAAAGGCTATGTTTGCAAGCTTTTTGTAGCTGTTTGTGGTGGCGTTCATAGTTTCCTTTACAAGCTCTCTGCAGATAACTGCGGATGTGTTCTGCTTGTTGTCGCGGCAGTATATTCTGTAGATATGCGTACCGCCTGAATCCTTGGTTACTACACGCTCCTTAAGCGCCGTTGTCGCGTAACGGTAGGCGCTCGATTTTGATTCCCGCGCAGGCTTAACCTTCGGTAAATTGAAGGCTTTTCCGAGCTGCACAAATGTGTTTTTCGGAATCAGAATGTTTGAGGTGGAATAATACAGCAGCTTGCCGATTATTCCTCCGTTACCCTCGTTTACTCCCATAAAAGACTGCATTTCCGGCATATATTTTTCCTCCTGTATCAGATGTAATTAACACTCAATAATATCCACATATTTGCGGATAATATCAAGAGCGTCCTCATAGTCCTGAGCATTACCAAATTCGGCTTTCAGAGCGGCAATCTGTTCCTTTGCGTCAAAAATGTTATATGCTTTAATTGCATTAACAGCGGCGGCAAGGATAATATAAATATTGCCGTCAGGCGAGTCAAAGTCAATATAAATTTTAGGCTTTATTTTAAAATTGCTCATTGCCTTTCACCTCAAGCTTATATACGTTTTTCATACATCATTCTCCTTTGTGCTTCAGCAGTTTTCGGTATTCAAGCTGTCAATTACTCCGAACTTATCGTCTACATAGAAAAGTCCGGTAAAGGTGTTGTAAATCGCGGTGCAGAGCTTGTTGTCAACAATAGCCTTGCAGTGATTAACATCGTCGTACTTGACAATGAATACTTCTTTTCTTTTGCCTGTGGAATTTACCATTGCTTCAACTTTACAGGGTTCAAACATAGCTTTCCTCCTCAAAAATCTTCCATTGTATAAGGCTCGTTATCGGCTAAGCCTATACGTTTGCCGATTAATGTACCGGGTTCTAAAACAAGCTTGCCGTCATTATAAAGCCTTATAGCCTTATATACTGCATCCTCGGGGCTGTCGGCCGTGACCGGAAAATCCCCGGTCACGGTCTCCTCAATACGAATGTTATAGCTTTGAGACATTGTTCTGTTCCTCCTTGATTTTTTCCTCGTGCTCTTTTTTAAGCTTCATAAACAACATGTAATCATCGATCCCTTTTTGCTCTTTGGGCCAGAAAAAGCGGCGGTATTCCTCGCAAAGCGGTGTGCAGATAGCCTGTATTTTGGACTGCGCTTTCTGCACTTGAGGATTGGTTCTAACGTCCATATCAATACACTCTACTATTCGCTTTGGGTGCAGGGAGGTAACAATCTCTTTTAAATGCCTGACATTCTGTACTCCCGTAAGCCCAATAAACAGCCTTCCGCCCGACAGATAGCTTGCGATGTCGGCCTTCATTCCTCCCTCAGTAAGATAAAGAGTATCGCTTGATACGTCGCCCGTGACGTGGATATAGCTTGTTATCCCCGTGCCGTCCGTAAAGCCGTTTCCGCCTGTTGAGAGCCAGCGGAAGCGTCCGCCGACCTTTTCGGTCACCGTGCCGTCCGGGGCGGTAATGCGTTTTACGGGCGGGTTGTCAAAGCGTATTTGCAAGCCCTGTATTAAATTGTCCTTACTGCATATGGGAATAAGAATACCGCTTTTAAGACCTATAATGCTCCACCGTCCGCCCGAACGGTAAAAACCGGGTACGTCGGTTAAATCGTATCGGGCGGCGAGATTGTCGCATATCCATTGCCGTTCGGTTTTATCCGTGGGGAAGCTCTTATACATATTTCCCTTTATTATTTCTGTGCTTAAGCCTCTGTTTAAAAGATTGGTAAGGTGGTCTTTTTCAAGGCGTAAAAGCTTTAGAAATTCAAGGTAAATTTCGCTCCGTTCGGATAATTCCCTTATCTGCGGTTCGTCGCAGCTTTCAATTACCGGCACATCATATTGCCTTACCGACGGCTCAGCTAAAAGGGCTTTATAGCTTTCGTAATTGGTAAGCCTTATCCCTTTCGGATTGCAGTCGGCATACAGGGTGACGGCGTTTCCGCCCGTTCCGCAGTTTTGACAGAAAAACATATGAGTAATTCTGTTTAAATACATACGGTAGCGGTGGTCGTTACAGTAAGGACACCGCGCCTCGACCTCCTCCTTTGCAAGGGTGCGCCCCTTTATATCAAGTGCGCAAAGCTCAGCTGTGTCGAGAAGGTCGAAGGTAATATACGCTCCCATTTATGAAGCTTTAGGCAGGGCTTCGCTTTCGGCGGTGCGGTTCATAGTCCGAACCGAAAGGGGAGCGCCCTTTACCATTCTGAGCAGAATGGTCTGCTGAGGAAACTGATTCTGGTCAAAAACCGCTATGCTTTCGGTGTTGTCAACGCAAAGCGGCAGCTCAAGCCCCGTCACACGGCGGAAAAGCCCTGCAATTTCGATTCCCGCGGCGGTTTTTTCGGAAAGTGAAAGCGCCGCAATATCTCTGCCCTTGTAGGCAAAGCGAAAGACGTCTTTAAGCTCGCCCGTGGTTTTAAGGGTCTCGAAAAGGGTTATGCTGACGTTCGGCATTTTAAGCTCCGCCGCCGCAAGCTCGGTTCGCTTTGAGATGTATTCGCCAAGCGCCGTAACAATTTCGGTGTATTTACGTTTGTCGTTCTCAAAAGCCGCCGCCTGACTGTTAAGCTCGGCAACTTTATCCTCGACAGAGTATTCCCGCAGCTTTTTTATCTGGGCATCAAGGGCGGCGAGATTTTTCTCCTCCGATTTAAGCTCGGAATACTCTTCGTCGGACAAAAGCCCCCGGCTTAATAAGCTGTCTATTTCCTCGACTTCCTTTTGGATAATGTCGGGAGAGTTCTCCTCGGACTGCGCTTTACGAAGACCGTCAAGCTCCGCAGAAAGCTTTTCTATATCGTCCTTGCGGAATTTAAGAAAGGTCTCTTTGGCTTTTAAATCGGTCTCATTTAGCTCTTTTCGGGTTTCGCTTAGTCCTTTTGCTTTGGATATAACCCCGTTCAACTCAGCTGTAAGCTCGCTTTTTACCTGAGCTAAGTTTTCGGGTGTTAAAACCACGGAGCATACCGGACATTTCTGACCTGCCGTAAGCCCCTCAATTTTCGCTTTGAGGGCAGTATAGCGTTCGTGCAGGGCAGAGATTTCTCCGTCAAGTTTTGCGGCTTCCCCTGAGAATTTCGATACGTATTCCTGCTCCCTTAAGCCTTTAAGTTTTTGCTCCAATTCCGCTATGCGCACGGCAGAGGAACTTGCAGGGGAGGTCTTAAGCATTTCGGTGAGCTTAGCGCGTCGCTCCTTAAATTGTTCGGTATCAATTCCGCTGAATTGCTTTTCCCGTAAAACGGATACCGTTACCGCGGTCATTTCCGCCTGCTCGTTTAAGCGCTTGCACTCGGCTTCGTTGGCAATCGCGGTTTGGCGTAAAGTCTCACTTTTAGCCGCTAAGATGTTAATCTGTTCGTCACACCTGCGTATGCCCGCGCGGTAGGATTTGAGCATATCCGAGGGCTCTGTAAGCTCTATGCCTTCAAGCGGCTTTTTAAAGCCCTCCGACATAGCCGCCAGAACGAGCTTAGAATTTACCGACTTTAGGTTGCGAAGCAGTATATCCCGTCCCTTGTCTGCGCTCATACCTATAAGGAAAAACGGGTTGAAGGCGCAGAGAAAGGTGTCGCGGTCGCAGATGAAACGGTTGATGTCCTCCTGCCTTACGGTATAGCTGTCAAAAAACAGCTCGGTTTTAGAACCCGTCCGTCTTCGCATAAGGATATGAAGCTCACCGTTTTGGTCGGCAAAGCGAACTCTTACCTCACAGATATTACTCTGACTGTTTTTAAGCCTGTCGGTCTTCTGCTCGCCGTAATAGTTTACTCCGTAGAAAGCAAAGGCTATGGCGTGGGCAAGGGTGGTTTTGCCTGTTCCGTTGTGACCTGTCGCACAGGTTATGTCGCCGAAAGAAAAGGTTACGGGCTCTCTTTGATTGCGGAACCCGCAGAGATAGATTTCTCTTATATTAACAGCCGTTATTTTCTCCATTTGCTTATTCCTTTCTTTACGCGACCTTTTCAAAGCCGTGTATAATGTTGTATTTCCCATGCTGAGGGCTGGATTTTTCCTCAAGCTTAAGCCTGTGAATTATCTGTCCCTCGTGAAGCTCGGGAGTACCCAGCATATAACCTGAGATTATCTCATTCTGCGGGGTCTGCAGGGTAAGCAGGGTTTGTGCACCCTTAGAACCGTTTGACACCGTGAAATTCAATACCCTGAAGCGTATATCCGCCGAATTGTTTGTTTGCGGTTCAGGCTTAGTATCAGCTTTCACGGGAGCGTCCGAGCTGTTTTGCTGACCGGATTTCGCGGGCGGAGGGGGAACGGCTCTGCCTTGCGATTTTTCGTGCATAGCCCGTCTGTAATAGGCTTTAAGCCGTTCCAGTTCTTCCTTTTTAATAACATAGGATTTGCCCCGCTGTTCAATATCCACCCATACGCCTTCAAGCTCGTAAAGATACCGCCCTATGTTCCAGATTGAGGCGGCACGCTTAAGTGCTCCCGAAAGACCGCCCTTTACGGGTTCGATGTCAGTAGGTCCCGCGCCGTCGGATTTGAAAATCCACTCGTTGCGTTCGGGACTGTAAATACCTATACGGCAGACATACGAAGTCAGATCCTTTTCGGCTCCTTGGGTAATATCAAAGGAATTCTGCCAGTTTTCACAACCGAAAATGCTGTCGAGGCGTTCTTGGATAGCTCTCGAATCAACATACGCTACGGCAATACCCTGCGTTTTTTCCTTGTTGGTTGAGGCAATACGCCATTCAATATCCTCCGCCTTAAAGGGCTCGGCTAACTGTCTTTTTTGTGTTTCTGTCATAAAGCACACTCCTCATAAAAATCCTTTAAAGTTTTGCCGGAGGGAATAAGCACGTCGGTATAGTAATACTCCGGCGGTTTATCCCTTAAATGCTCCATAAGCTCCCGATGACCTAAATTCAGCTTGTTGCGCGATGAATTAAAATGGTCGTCATTATCGGGAAGGCTTAAAATGTAATCCGGCATATTCGTAAGCGAATAAGGTTGCTTTATCTCGGGCAAAGAATTCCTGCCGGTGCAAACCGAAAAATTTTCAGCGTTGACATTTGAAAACGGATAGATATACATTTGCGACCTTTCCCTTAATATTCCGTTTTCCGTTACTCCAAGCATTACCCGGGATAATCTGCCGCTGCTTTCTACCTTAAAGCCGAAGATTAGCTTGGGCAGGGGAAAGTTATCATATTCCGTGTCCATATAAGTAATATTTGCACGGTAATAAGGGTATTCAAGCGCGGAGGAATATTCGTTTGATTCGGGCGCGCAGCTGTAAAAAAGTGCGTTTTTGGGGAGTGTTATATTGAATTTCGGTATAACCTCCTTTAAGCTGCTTCTGATGCAGATAAGAAGATCGTTGAGCGCGATCATTTTCACCCGCTTAACTCCGTTTACCCTTTCCTCAACCGTTATTTCCGCTTTGTCGGAAATATGTATGGATAGTCTGTCCTGCTTCATTAAGCTGCTTTCTTCCTTTCCTTTGTATTTCCCATAGGTATGATTTTTGCCTTTGAGGTTATCTTTTCCAGAGTCTTGCATGACACCTTAGCATAATGGAGAATTGAGGATACCGCCTGTATAAGGTTTACGGTCTGAAAAAATTCAGGACCGATATACACCTTAAAAAACGCTTTTCTTTCGGAGGTAATATTATAATCGTAATCATAGGAATAATCTCCGATAGAACCCATTTCATCATTTATGTACCAATTAAGCCTTTCAAGCCAGAAGTTATTATCTTTGGATAAGCCGTTTATCCGCCCGTATTTACAAGCCAGCCGCACATATTTTCTAAGACAGGAATTTTTATAGACAAATACCGTACAATCGGTATTCTCGCCCTCGTCTTCGTCAATATATCCGTCCATGGATAAGAGTGCGTCCCAAAATGCCTCGTATTCGCTGTCCGAGTCTATTTCGCTTTCGGTGACGGAAAATCCGTTCTCATAGAGAATTTTTTCCATAGATAAAACGGACATATCGTGGTCTATATCGCCTATTATGTCATTAAACATACAACCGCTCCTTTACAGAAAGCTTGTCCGCGTATTAAGCGGACGTAATTCAGTGATAGCATTGTACAACAGGAACAGCGGTTTGTTTTTTTCTCCCGCAACCGATATGCTTCGATGATAATAGTTACAAACGGTTTCTATATCATTTAGCTCAAATTCGGACATATCAAGCTCACTTGTTTTTACCGTTTTGCCGTCAAGCTTAGGGATAATGACCTTTCGGTAAAGATAAGCAGCGCCCGGTGAAAGCTTTTCGAGCTCCTTTAAATGCTTATCCGGCTTTTTTGAGGGAACTGCTCTCAGGTTCTTTATAAGAAGCTTGGGTATTATATCTGCCTGCATTTAATTCTTCCTCCGTTACTATTTTAGTTTTCGGCTTTTTACAGTCGGTAAGTATACAAAAGTTTCTTCCGTCCGCAGTTTTGTGACGGGAATAGGTATATCCGTAACCCATTTGTGCGCAGACGTTACACCTTGCCCAGTCGTTGGAGGATATATACCCCCAGTCGCAGTGTTTGTGCCGCTCAAGCGCGCAGACAATATCCGTTTCGGATAATATTTCCTTGGCTTTGCGGCTGACGGTGTAATTGCCTGTATCAAGGTTCAAGGGAAGTATGGGGCGGCGCGTAAACTCCGCCCGCACCGCCTTCAGAGCTACTGTATACTCCTGCTCCTTTCTTATAGCCCTAAGAAAGCGCTCATATGCGTAGCTTAAAGCCGAAACACTTTGAGGATTTTTCTTAAATTCCCTTAAAAGCCTGCTTTTTGCTTTCCTTGCCCTTAAAGAAGCAAAGAACAGCCTTATTTTAGCAGTCACCAGCTTGTGAAATACCATTTGCATAACCCCTTTCACGCGGCGCTCGGCAGAAGAACTGCCGCCTTCGCACGGATATTGTTCATAATGCCTTCAAGCTCATAACAGGATTTTTTAAGCCTGAAGGAAATCTCGGCAGGCTCAAAGCCTTCAAGCAAAAGAGTTACTATCTCACGCTCATTCATCTCAAAACAGCTAAGAAGCTCGTTAAGCCTTATCCGTTCAAGCAAAGCCGCCGTCTCGTCGGTTTCGTCGGCAAGGGTTTCTTCGACAGAACGGTAGTAATCGTCATTGCAAAACAGACTTATAATATTTTCCTCCTTTCCGCTGTCTGCAAGGGCTACCGCCTTGTCCATCGCCGCATAGGCGCGGGTTTTAAAATCTCCGTTCGTGTTTTTAATTACACAGTCTAAAAAGGCAAATATAACGGTATCGTAATATTCGTCCTCGGGGAGCTTACGCTCCTTTAAAAAGCTGTATACCAGCCTGTGGTTTTCCGCCGCAAAAGCGGATTTTTTATCTGTTAATATCATTTTCTGTCTTCTCCTATCCTAATGTTATGTATTTGTCCTGTGTTAAGATATTAAAGATCATTTTGTTGCTTTCTACCTCGCTTGTCTGAGTAATATTCTCATTATCACTCGGCAGATTTTTCTGCTTTTTCTCTCTTACGATTCTTCCCTTAATAACGTGCGGATGCTCGCAGTCAACAAGTCCGTTCATAAGTCCGCTTGCACCTACAAGACCTATCTGTGAAAGATTAAGGGGAAGAAGGGGCTTGCGTACTCTGTTTTCAAGCTGAGACTGTTCAAAGAGGATTTCCAGACTGTCAGAACCTTTAAGCTGTTCCGCCAATTCTTCGGTATCAAATACCGAGCCTCTGAAATACGGCACCTCGCTTTCTTTTTCGGGCAGGGAGTAAAGTCCCTCGGGGATAGTGTCTATAAGAGGGATTTTTTCGGGATTTAACGAAAGCTCTTCAATTTTCTTTGCTGTCTTTCCTCCCTCGTGCTTATCCGTGCGTATACCTAAAAACACCAGCTGCTTATACTTTTTAAACTCGCTGTCGCGAAAGCGAAACACCGAGAGGTTTTTATAGTATGCCGCTAAGGTACGGCACACAGCCTCGTTAGCACGGTGGTAGGGAATAATATAGATAAGCAGTCCGCCCTTCATAAGAAGCGGCAGGGTATCCGCAAGAAACGCCCGCTCCATCCGTCGGCTTCCGTTTGTACCGGGACAGGAAAGATACGGCGGGTTTAAGAACAGCGCGTGAAATCTTCCGAACGGTATTGAGGAATGGAAAAAGCTGCCCAGCCCCACACGGTCAAGCTTGCCTTGCGCCGTATGTCCGCGGGTTTCGTCAAGCTCTATGCCGTAGGTTGCCGCGTTTTCTCCCTCCGAAAAGGCTTTGAGCGCAAGTCCCTCGCCGCAGCAGGGGTCAAGGATATTGACCTGCGATTTTGGAAACCGCACGGCTTTTTTAATAAGCTTTACATGCTCCAAATCGGTAGGGAAGTAGCCCATTTTTATGCGGTTCATAAGGTGAGCCGCTGCCTTAGCGTCAATACATTTTCCGTCTGGCAGCATATCCGCAAAGGAGGAAAGTGCCGAGATAAGCGCGGAATAATTCCCCCGATTTAAAAAGTCAAAGCGCTTTACAGCGTCGGACAGCTTTAAGGCAGTAGCGTATAGCTGTTCGTCGTCATATTCCGCAAGAGAATGCAGTATTTTCGGAAATTCACTCCATAAATCCATTGCGGTGATGTGCAGAGCGGCTATGGCACTGTATTCCGAATCCGAGCCCGTTCCTTTATACGAAAGATAAATAGGGTACTGTTCATTAAGCGCCGCTGTCAGCCTTTTAAGATTGACCTTGCTCTCTGTCAGCTCCTCAAGGCAAAAACAGGTCTGCATTTCAGTGTCACTCATAACTGTCCTCCAACCGGTATTTTTCGAGACTTATAAGCAGCTTTGCGGATACCGTACCGTCGGAAAGACGGTAGGTAATAATGCCTTCGCGCATAAACTCAGGATTTTCCTTTTTATCCTTTATAAGCTCCTCATATTCCGAAAAAATATCCTGCTTTGCAATTTCCTTTATTAAGGGATTGTCACAACAGCGCAGATTGTTTGACAGTCTGAGAAATGTGCCTGCGGCGTTCGCTTCATCGGAATAAAATAACGTAGTATTTCCATACGGCAAACTTATACAGCCGTCTGTTATGATTTTAATGCTGTATACGTGGGTGCCGTGTTCATCCATGCGCTTATACATATTCCTTATAACGATATTGTCAAGCTCGTCTGTCAGAACATTTCCGGCTATATGCGCTTTCTGATTTTCATAGCTTAAATCAGGGCTGAATACAATATCTCCGTCAACGTTACAGTAAATATAGTCTCCAACAGTAATGCTGAAGCGATAGCTGACATTATAAAAGCAATCCGGCACTGTAAAATTGAAATGACCTATACCGTTTTCTTTTGCCCGTCCCTCGTTATATATCTGATTCCCACGAAGACAGTCGTTTTCGGGAACGAAGGAACGGAAAAAGGGGAGGGCGCTCAACGCATCTACGGCGTTCGGGTCGGTTTCACCGTGAAAGCCGTCCCTGCTGATACCTAACTTACACTGCTCTTTCTCTTTGCAGAGAGAATAAAGCTTTTCCAAGGCAGATATAAATTCGGGATTGTGCTTTGCACCGTTCACATAGCACACAAAGCTTTTTACCCGCACACCGTATTTCTTCAGACAGTAAACCAGATTGTACAATTCACGTGAAGCAAGAGACGGCTCTCCGCCTGTAAGGGTAAGCTGTCCAATTTCGGCGACATTTGCAAGCAGATGCGAAAGCACCTCGTAGGAAACCGATTTATCCTCCCTCTTTCCTCTAAGACAGTGCTTACAGCTCATATTGCATTTGCGTGTCAGCTCGATAAAAAGGTATTTAAGATGGAGTCTCATCATTAACCGTTTCCACCTTTCTGTAATTAATCCGTCTGAAGACAAAACCCTTGTAGCCGAAAATAAGAATTCTTTTAAGCGAATTAAGGTAGGTGTTAAAAACCGATTCCTGCATATTATCCTCAGCTGTAAGGAAGACCGCTATATATTCCTCTTGACCGTCCACAATAAGCTTGAAGCGCTCATTTTCCGCAAACACATATGCTTTTCTGCCGTTTTCCGTTTCCTCATAATGCGGTTTTACGGTAAGATTTTGAAATACCGCCTTTACCTGAACGGTTAAAAAAGCCGTGAACATATCCCAGTCGCGGGTCGGATTTTCTGTTGTAAATACCGCGCTGTTGGCCACATAAAAGCCGCCGCTGTTTTTTCGGTTTTCCGTTCCTGCCGGTAATTCTATTCCGCGCATTTTTTCTTACCTCTCTTTCGCTTTTTTACGGTTTCCGTTCTTACTGCTATTAAGCTTGACGAAAATGTGACGTACCTTGTGTTAAGCTCGCCTACAACAAGAAGGTCGTAAAGAAAAGAGGTAACAGCGGTCGCCGCCGTAAGATTTGCGGTTACCGACTGGGGAGCAGATATCGCGCGTTCTGCACAGGAAAGCTCGGTCGGGAATTTATCCTCGGTCTTTAATATGTCGGGATAAAGCGTTCCGACTGGCTTGTATGCGGTTCTGCCCTTTTGCCTTACTCCGCAGACCACCTGACCTGTGTTTTCACCGTTGCCCGAGTCTATGTATATAAGGTTTTCCGCTTCATAAAACACCTTATGGCACAGAGCGCGGGATTTATTGTTGTCTACACACCCGATAAGAATTACCCTTTGTGTTTCGGGAACGTTGTTCCAATACTGCTTTGAAAAATCCGGAGCAACAAGCCTTTTAAGCCGTTTATCGCTTTCGATATATTCGGGAATGTACTCACATTCGATACCGAAGGCGCCCGCATAGCGTTCTGCTAACACGGTGGCTTTGTTTCTGCCTATGTCCTGCTCTACAAAGTTCTGGCGAACAAGGTTTTTCTTCTCAACAATGTCTCCGTCGCAGATAATAATGCGGTAGAGCCTTTCGCTGTCCGCAAAGGCTATTCGGTAAAGGTGGGGGATAAGGTATCCGCCCGTACCGCCGGCACCGAGTACAACAATTTTGACGGGAGCTGATTTTGAATATTTCATATTCCCGCCTCGCTTATGTATTTGCCGGCGAAAAAATGCTTTTTCTCAGACGGAATTCTATGAAATCGTCTGTTGGATTTGCAGGCTTTGCTGTCTGTCAGCTCTATACTGTCGTTCCAGCCGTTCGGAAATTCACCCGAAATTTGCGCGTCAAATATATCCGAGGGGTCAACAGGTATGAATTTTCCCCCACAGCTTGCTCTTACGGTAAGCTCGGGGAATACCCTGTCAAAGCGTCCCGCTACCGCGTAAAGCCTTGTGGCGGTCTCGTCCATATCATCGACATCCGAGAAAACCGCCGGCATTATGTTGTGCGAGTGTATATCCATAACATGGATTAAATGCTCCGGATATTCGCTTTCTGTTACGCTCTCTAAATATGAGTGACCTATTTTTTGTTTCGGAACCTTTACGGTGTATTCGAGGCGCTCGGTATCGTAGAGAATATGCACCAGCGCCTCAAAGCTGTAAAGGTCGGAAAGACGTTTGAAAAAGCTAAGTGTCTGCCGCAGAATTTCCGCCGGTATTTTCGGCAGCGACAGCTTAAAATATGGCGTCAGCTCGGCAAATTCCTTTACTTTGTTTACGGGAGCTGAAAACTCGCCTATTTCGTTGCGCCTTAATTCAAAGATTCTGCCGTCTTTCGACGGCAGAAGAACGATTGGCTTTTCTGAAAGCTCGGCGTCCTGCGTTGTAAGGCAAAAATCCTTATACGACGGGAGAACGGCTTCGCCCTTGCTTTGCGCTTTTTTCAAAAGCTTTACGACGCACTCGGGATTTTTCTCGGCGTCTGTTTTGGCTTTCTTAAGTCCGTCGGTAAAAGCCTTGGACTTTTCGATTTCAGCCTTTACGGTATACACCTTGTCGGAGGCGGGGTTGTTTATCTGCTTTGTGACCTTACCGTAGTTCATAGACCACGAAATGAGCTTTCCGTCCGAAAGCTCGGGGAAGTCGGTTTCATACTTCGCTCTAAGGTCTTCAAAGGTGGATTCCCTGTCCTCAATGCTTTCCTTTACCTTGCCGTATGAAAAGAAAGCGGGCTTTGCGGCGAGCGTTTCAAGCATTCTGCTTTCCTGTTGATTTTTGGCGTTATTTAAAGCCTGTTCAAAAGGATCAAGCATACTCTGCTGTGCGCCCGTATTTACGGCGGGAGCCGTAGGAGCTTCCGTTGCCTGCGGTGCGGAGGACTGTTCTACAGGCGGAGTTATTACCTGCATAGGCGGTGCCTGCAAAGGAATAGCCTGCGCTTGGGGTGCGGTCTGCGTCTGCGGCATTACCTGCGGCTGAGGCGCCGGAGCGGTTGGCTGTACCGCTGTCTGCGGTACGGGTTCGTTTTGCTGTTCTCCCGGCCATACGGCGGCGGGAGTGTAGGGTGCTTGCTGTGGGTTCCCGACAGGAGAGGCAAAGCTGTTTTCCGCCGTTGTAAACTGATCCGCGGGAGCTTCGTCCATACTGTCAAGAAAGCTGTTGATGTTTGCCTGATTACTCATTTTCTGTCTCCTTTTGTACCTGCGGGCGGTGGAATATCTTAAAGAATTAAGTGTAAATTGTGAATTCTTTTAAATATATTATCACCTATCCGTCAGGTACATTTTTTGTTTATGTAAAAACAAAAAAGACCGACCCTCTCTGCATAAATACAGAGTTAAGGTCGG
>OLSX01001635.1_pt1 | contig 21069 bp, 19 predicted proteins | sample 1673141 | NCBI WGS metagenome assembly OLSX01 (sample SAMEA3136759, study PRJEB25190) | human gut metagenome | biome: human gut; feature: human-associated habitat; material: faeces | place: Austria | collected 2013
TAAAAACCACTCCAAAATAAAGTCCAGCAAAAACAGGATGCACACGGCAAACTGAACCTTCATAAATACCGTCTGAGTATAGAAAGGAATACCCTTGAATGTATCTACTGAAATACTAACCACTAAAAATAACGAAAGTAACAGAATCACAATGTGTAAGACACCATAAATTCCCTTCTCTCGTAATGCAAATTCTGAAAGAGCCATTTTCATAATAATACCTATTATTTATTCTGATTTAATATATTATTGATTTCTGCCCGATTGCCCTAAAACGTCTTGCACAAGACATTTGTTTAAGTGTTAATTTACCAACTTTCACTTTATCCCTGAAAACAACTCCACCGGGTCGTTGTTATAGAGACTGATTTTAAAACATATTTTTCACCTAAAACCTTAACTTATGGCAAATATTAAACAAACAGTGAAGCTGGGTGTGTTCACCCTCGCAATCATGAATGTAACGGCAGTAGTATCCCTACGTGGACTACCTGCCGAGGCCGTGTACGGAATGAGTTCGGCCTTTTACTATTTATTTGCAGCTATCGTATTCCTTATACCGACGTCACTTGTCGCTGCGGAATTGGCTGCGATGTTCCAGGACAAACAAGGTGGTGTGTTCCGCTGGGTAGGAGAAGCCTACGGTAAGCGGCTCGGTTTCCTTGCCATCTGGGTGCAATGGATTGAGAGTACTATCTGGTACCCTACCGTATTGACATTCGGTGCTGTATCCATCGCCTTCATCGGAATGAACGACGCACACGATATGTCGTTGGCAAGTAACAAGTACTACACACTCGCCGTAGTGCTCATCATCTACTGGCTCGCCACTTTCATCTCATTGAAAGGTATGGGATGGGTAGGTAAGGTAGCCAAAGTCGGCGGTATGGTTGGTACCATTATCCCGGCAGCCTTGCTGATTATCCTGGGGATCATTTATCTGGCTACAGGCGGACACTCCAATCTGGACTTCCACAGCAGCTTCTTCCCCGATCTGACGAACTTCGACAACGTCGTACTCGCCGCAAGTATCTTCCTCTTTTATGCCGGTATGGAAATGGGCGGTATCCACGTTAAGGATATAGAAAACCCCTCCAAGAATTATCCGAAAGCAGTATTTATCGGTGCAGCTATCACAGTTATCATTTTCGTACTGGGTACTTTCGCACTGGGTGTTATCATTCCGGCCAAAGACATCAGTCTGACACAAAGCTTGCTGGTTGGTTTCGACAATTACTTCAAGTACATCCATGCTTCCTGGTTATCACCGATCATCGCTATTGTTCTTGCATTCGGTGTGCTGGCAGGTGTATTGACTTGGGTTGCCGGTCCGTCCAAAGGTATTTTTGCCGTAGGTAAGGCAGGTTACATGCCTCCGTTCTTCCAGAAGACAAACAAACTGGGTGTACAGAAGAACATCCTGTTCGTACAAGGTGGTGCTGTAACAGTATTGAGCCTCTTGTTCGTAGTAATGCCTTCCGTACAGAGCTTCTATCAGATCCTGTCACAGTTGACAGTAGTTCTTTACCTTATCATGTATATGTTGATGTTTACAGGAGCTATCGTATTGCGTTACAAGATGAAGAAGTTGAACCGTCCGTTCCGTATCGGTAAGGGTGGTAATGGATTGATGTGGTTCATCGGCGGACTCGGTTTCTGTGGTTCTCTGTTGGCATTCATCCTGAGCTTTATCCCGCCCAGCCAGATTTCAACGGGTAGCAATACAGTTTGGTTCTCCGTATTGATTATCGGTGCCATCGTTGTTGTGGCAGCTCCGTTCATCATTTACGCTTGCAAGAAACCGACTTGGGTTGATCCAAATACTAACTTCGAACCCTTCCATTGGGAAGAACAACCAAAAGTTGCAGCAAACGCAGCAACAGCCACTGCAACAGCAGCAGGCACAACAAGCACAGCTACGGCAACACCAACTGCAAATCCTACCGTAAATCCAACTAGTACAACAAATAATTCCGGCACACCTAAATCATAGGGATACAACCGGAAAACATAAAAATGGGACTGTACAGATTGACGTACAGCCCCATTTTTTATTTTGGACGGTAAGAAAGTGAAATGACTCCATTTCATTCCCCCTATTCAAAAAAATTCGTCCTATGAGATGAATCTTTTTGACCCACGAGACATTTATTTTTGCCTCATGATACAAATTTTTTCATCTCATGGGACGAATTTCATCGTCTCATATAGCTAAATTCTTATTCCTTTAGCGCATCCCACGCTCTTCTATACCCTTCTGTCAGTTCCTGCATCACCTCAGCAACCGTCTCTATCTGTTTACCATAAAGTAATGCAGAAGCCTGACCAATCTCCAGTTCTCCTTCTTCCAGATCTCCATAGAAAATCCCTTTCTTGGCACGTCCATGAGCCAGAAGAATACGAAGTTCATCTTGTGTAGCCCCCACGGCTTCGGCTGCCTCTACAGCGTCACGGAAATTATTCCGCACCAAACGTACCGGAGCAAGCTTCTTCAACAATAACCGGGTATCCCCCTCCTGCAAACGCAAACAATATTCCTTGAAATATTCATGAGCTGAACTTTCCTGAGTCAATGCAAAACGCGTACCTATTTGTACTCCTTCTGCTCCCAACACCCGTGCAGCAAGCATAGCCTCACCCGTAGCAATTCCTCCAGCAGCAATCAATGGTAAGGTAGTAGCAGCACGCACGGCAGGCATCAGGCACAAAGTGGTAGTTTCTTCCCTTCCGTTATGCCCACCGGCCTCGAAGCCCTCAGCAACAACAGCATCCACACCCGCCTCTTCGGCTTTCATCGCAAAGCGGGAAGAACTGACCACATGCACCACTGTCACTCCCCGCTCTTTCAGCCATCCCGTCCATTTGGCAGGGCTTCCGGCGGAAGTGAAAACTATATTGACTCCTTCCTCTACCACTATCTGCATGATTTCTTCAATCTGCGGATACATCAATGGAATATTGACTCCAAAAGGATTATGTGTAGCAGCATGGCATTTACGGATATGCTCACGTAACGTTTCAGGATGCATGGAACCTGCCCCAAGCAAGCCCAGTCCACCCGCATTACTTACTGCCGACGCCAAGCGCCAGCCACTGCACCAAACCATACCACCTTGGATTATTGGATATTGAATTCCGAAAAGGGAAGTAATTCTGTTCATAGTTTTTCCGTTTAGGGATTATTAGGAAGAAACAAGAAAAAAGGATGAAAGGTTCGGAAGAAAAGGCGAATTGTAATAAAAAACACACCCGGAAATACGAATTTACAACATACATATCACCGGATGTTCAAATTATACAAATCCTTAATTCTTAATCGTCTTGACAGGTTCTTTACCCCGTACCGTTATCGAGTCTCCATATGCACGTAACACTTCCAGCGTACGGGCACGGCGCTTACGCCCCTTGACGTTCCAGAATTCTTTGGTAAAAGGTGCCATAAAATCACCGGAAAATCCTAAACCGCCACTAGCACCCTGCCAGCTACCTACAGCCATATCTGTCATTCGGTAGCGCATCCCGGTTGCCTCTATTTCATCCATACTTTTACGGACACCCTTTTCGAAAGGCGTCTTTGCCCAATCGGAATAAATGCGAAGTATTTTAAGTTCATAGAAAGGATCCCCTCGCCACGTGTCCTTATCTATTTTAATCTTCTTCTGATACACCGGGTCCCAATTGTACTTCGTAGTTGCAGTATACGGGCGCAAGGTAAGAACAACTTTCTTCTTCGGTGTATTTGGTATTTCGGGAAGTGTTGTGTTGAAATCCAGCCATTGTTTCTCCATTGATATCTGCTGTTTACCCAGAGGTTCCTGTACTCCCATCTCTTTCAGAACTTCCGGATTCAGCTTAATCTCTCCTTCTCCATCCAGCAGACGGCGCAATCGCAGAGAGTCCTGAGGTGTCCAGTTCTGAGCGCAAACGGGAAGGACTACTACTAAAAGCAGTCCGATTATAGTGCAATATTTTCTCATTTATTTATTTTCTTACCACCACATATATCCGCTTCCACAAAGCGGTTCATCATAACAAGGGTCTATGGTCCACATCGTACGGGGGTATTTACGGTTTTCCCACCAGCGGCGATAACGGGCGGAAGCATCCAGAACTTCATCATCCGATAAGAAGTAAATACCTTCATAATTCTCTGCATCCACATGTACCATTTTACACCCCATCGAGGCATTCTGCCCCAGACGGATTGTTTCTACTGTCCACAAAATACACTCACCTAAACGAAGCTTGCCACCTGCGGAATAAGAAACCGGAGCCAATGGGAAAGAAGGAATTACCGTCAAATCTTCGGCATACTTCAACAAGTCCCCTATGTCATCAACAGTAAACCGGGGAATAGTGTTCAGACCTTCCGGACTTTCGACAGAGTATTTTCCAGCTTTTAGTTGCTTGACGAATAAATCCACGTCAGGATTATTGTAGTCCAACGTTTCTTCCGTACATGATACAAAAGAAAGAGAAAAGAAGAATATCAAAATGGCCATTACGGCACGTATATTAGAAATTGCTTTCATTGTTGCATTGTATTAAGGTTAATATGTCATACGAACACCGCAAAGTAGATTAAGGTTCGTTGGACGTTCCGTTCGCAGCGTTTTTGTTTGCGAATCCGTATCAAAATGATGAGATACCGTAGGCTCTGCAAACAGAGCAATCCGGTCGTTCAACTTATAACGGACTCCCAGGCCTGCCGCAATGGAAAGTTGTATAGGCTCTGCTCCAAAACCATTGTCTTCAGCTCCGGCTATACATTTCTCGGCAGCACCACCCAATGTAGCGTAAAAGTCTACTTTAGAATTGCTTGCCAGCACCGCATTCAGTTTTACCGGAACAGCCAGTGTGTGTATCGTATGGTCTCCGTCAAGACGGTTGTATTGCAAACCTGCCTCCAGAGAAAAATGTTTGTTCAAACGACGTTCAGCAGAAACTCCTGCGGTGAACGGCATCCCGAAGTCCCCCTTTGGCAACGCTGTACCTATACCTGCTTTGAAAGCCCATTTTTTAGCAGAACCACCCGCATTGGTAATAGGGAGCGTCTTATCGGAATCTGAGCCAAGCTCTGTATTTGTGGCAGCGGGATCAGTAGCCGTGGCACGATGATTATTTTCATTCCTTGATGAAGCTGTTTGACCATACATTCCGTTACCTTGGTGGTGATTGCCATATACGCGTTGGGAAATTGTAATGGAGACAGTGACTGATACAGTCTCTTCATCATCACCATTCGCAGCAAGTATGCCTCCGGATGATACTGGTACAGGATTCTTATGACCAGGATTTTGCGCTGTAGGTTTAGTCTCATGAATAGAGGGGAACTTTTCCTGCACCACATCTCCATTCAAGTTACCTTCCGGTGTCAGTGTAGCCACCTTGGTGAATGCTTCCTGAATCTCATCTTTCGGAGAGAAGTACCAGAATGCAGCGGAAGCAGCTCCAAGCACTAATACTACAGAAGCAGCCGCAGCCACCCGGTAGAAGCGTGGAGTGAGGACAGAACGTTTAGTAGCTGCAGAAGTATTGGTTGCATCGGTTTCAACTCTTGACAGGTCGCCTTTCAGCTCCTCCCAAAAGCCATCCCGCACCGTCATCTCTGCACCAGAGAGGCGACTGCGGAACAAACCGGTTATTTCATCATTTCCTTTCATACTCTGTATATTCTTTAATTCTTTTTGCTAACAAATTCTTGGCGCGATGCAGTTGCGAGGTGGATGAATGTACCTTAATCCCAAGCATTTCCGCTATCTCCTTGTGTGATTTCTCTTCAAACACATACAAGTTGAAAACGGTTCGGCATCCATCGGGTAATTCTGCCACAAATGCCATCAACTGCTGTTCGGAGAGGCGGCTACCGCTATCGGCTATACTTGCTTCGTCGGGTATGTCAGGCAATTGTTCTTCGTTCACCACCAGTTGGGTGATGCGTTTCTGCTTTCGCAGATAATCTATTGCCTGTGTCACCATTACTCTTGTCACCCACGTTGCCAATGCACATTCGCCCCGGAAAGTGAAATGGGTAAAGATTTTGATGAACCCATCGTGCAGTACGTCATGCGCAGCATCTTCGTCGCCCGTATAGCGGTAGCATACCGCAAGCATCTGCTTGGAATAAAGGGTATACAATTCCTTACGTGCGGAATCCTTTCCTGCCCGGCAGCCCTCTATCAGTTCTATTTCATTTTCCAATGTCAGTGCTATTTTTTACGGACGCCTCTTCGCGTCGTTTGTTAGTTAGACGCAGCTTTCCGTAGAATGCTGCAATGTTATATCTAAAAAGAAGTTAAAGAATGGAGATTATTTATACTTTGCTTTCAAAGTCTGTATCTGCTTGTCAAGCATTTCGTCCAGTTCGTCAAATTCATTCCAATACAAGAAACCGGGCACCATTATGACGAAATTGACAAATTCATCATTACTTATAAGAAATGAGACTTGATCCAGCAAGCTGTCATTAGTTTCCAAAGCAAACTTAAAATTCCTGGACATGGCAAGTTTCATAATTACATCCGTTTTTGCTGCATAGTAATCACTGACATCTTTCTTCCGCCTTCCCAACTCAAAATAGGTTTGCAATACATCCTGCAACAAACGCTTGTCAGAAATATACTGCATCAACGAAGAACCTTTCAAGACATCCAATGCATCGGTTTTATAAGAGAGTTCACTCATATTATTGAAAAGCTTGTCATACTTACTTAAAGTATCCGCCGGTATTCCCGATATATCCATTTTATGCTCTATTAGCAAAGAACTCATGTTCCTGTCTATATCCAACAAGTGCTTTATATTACGCAGTTCCTTTCTGTTATACTCCAATTCTTCCGCCACCAGTTGCATCGCGGCCCGCACCTCTTTTTGACGACTATGCTCCGTAACCTTATCGCTTCCCCAAAAGGTAACGATAATACCTGCCGCCACAATACTGAACTGACGGAAATAGTCTCCCAATCTCCAGCCTTTAATCGCGGACTTTATCTTATCTATATTTCCCATAAGTATTTATCTTGAACCATATTTCTGTTCAATGGTTTGAATCATCTTATCAATCTTTTGCTCTATACGTTCTTGATAGCCAGGAATAAAATATCCCTGTGGAATTTTCAAAAAGTTTCGCAACTTCCTATCTGAAAGATATATTTCCCATGCTTCCCATTTTCCCTCATTAACCGTATTTGTCTGTTCATCAGTCAAAGTCAAATAAAAGGGAATAGCCGCATCTTCCTTCATATCATAATACCCATTCATTGATAGTTTAAATCCTTCTAATGCTTCATAAACATCAATCAATGAAAGCAAAAACTCTTTATCGGATATTTTCTGCATCAGCATAGAGTTCTTAAGTATGTCCAGCGCATTCCGGGTATAATAGAAACTACGAATCTGCCCTATAGAATAACGAAATTGCTTCAGCGAATCTTCCGGTATCAGCCGAACATTCATATCATGTTCCACCAACAAAGCAGAAAGGCGCTCATCTGTGCTGAATTCAGACACAATACCTTCAAAGTTCTTCCGATTACTCTTCAGTTCATCCTTAATCAGCAACATAGTAGATTTAATATCCGCTTGTTCCGAACATCTGGTGACCAGTTCACTGCCAACGAAGGTTATCAGCACACCGATCACAACAATAGAAGTTTGCCGTATATACTCGCCAGGCTTCCAATTTCTGATAGTAGCTTTTACCCTATTCCAATCTATCTTTTCCATACTTTCCAAGTATCTATGAAAAAAGCCTCTCATAAAGATTGCAATATGATGGCAAACTTATGAGAGGCTTCTTGCTATTTTCTAAATACAGCCTTTCGCCTTTGTCAACATGCTTTAAAACTCATATCCAATCCTTTTACAGAATGGGTCAGAGCACCTACAGAGATAAAGTCTACGCCACATTCGGCATAATCGCGCAGCGTATCGAAAGTGATACCACCCGAAGACTCGGTTTCATAACGACCGCCTACCATATCCACAGCCTTCTTTGTCATTTCAGGCGTGAAGTTATCAAACATGATACGGTCTATGCCACCAAGATCAAGCACTTGTTGCAATTCATCGAAGTTACGTACTTCAATCTCTATCTTGAGGTCTTTACCTTTTTCCTTGCAATATTCTTTAGCACGATTGATAGCCTTGTCGATGCCTCCGGCAAAATCCACATGATTGTCTTTCAGCAAAATCATGTCGAACAGTCCGATGCGATGATTTACACCACCGCCAATCTTTACAGCCATCTTCTCAAGGATACGCATACCGGGAGTAGTCTTACGGGTATCGAGCACACGCGTATTCGTACCTTTCAGTTTCTCGGCATATTTATGCGTCATGGTAGCAATGCCACTCATGCGTTGCATAATGTTCAGCATCAGGCGTTCTGTCTGCAACAGAGACTGCACCTTGCCTTCCACTACCATTGCTATATCGCCCGGCTTCACCTCAGCTCCATCATTGATGAAGACTTCTACCTTCATAGTAGGGTCGAAACGACGGAACACTTCTTTGGCAACTTCGATACCAGCCAGAATACCCGGCTCTTTAATCAAAAGTTTGGATTTACCCATTGCCGTAGCGGGAATACACGAAAGGGTGGTATGATCTCCGTCACCTATATCTTCTGCAAAGGCGAGATCTATCAGCCTGTCAATCAGTTCTTCTTCCTTATTCATTCGTTTTATCTATTCTTATTTGATGTATAACATATTTGTTCTGTACTTTTCTGAAGAAACAATTCACTCGAAAGTTTCCATTTGCGGTTCCCAAAGTGCCGATGATGAAACTTGATTCATCCCGCTTTCCTTCGTGATTCACATTGAAGCTACTGACTTTGTTCTCGGCAAAAAAATTAGCCATAGTTCCTTCTGCCGTTTGCTTGTCAGCATTGGTCGTGCGATTATGGATAATCAGATCCACCTTATCACCCAGATACCTGTTTAGTTCCTGAGAGTTTCCCTTCTTGAAGGCCACAACCACCCCCACAGGTACGTCCTGAGCAAAGATCGAGGACACCCATAAGAAGAGGCAGGTCAACAATAAAACTACTCGTTTTTTCATAATCACAAGTATTAATGATACGCAAAGGTAAGCATTTATTGTAAAATACAATAAAAAAGCGCTAATTTTGTGCACAAATCAGAATGTAAGCAGCATGAAAACAACATTACTCGTCGTAGGAAGAACTGTAGAACAGCACTTTATAACTGCCATTAACGACTATGTACAGCGTACTAAACGCTACTTATCCTTCGAAATGGAAGTTATCCCGGAATTGAAGAATACGAAAAGTCTTTCAATGGAAGTTCAGAAAGAAAAAGAAGGGGAATTGATATGCAAGGCATTCCAGCCGGGCGACGTGATTGTATTGCTGGACGAAGGAGGAAAAGAAATGCGCTCCATAGAGTTCGCGGACTATATGAAGCGCAAGATGAACACCGTAAATAAACGGCTTGTATTTGTTATCGGTGGACCGTATGGTTTCTCACCCAAAGTATATCAGGCAGCACATGAGAAAATGTCCCTTTCTAAAATGACTTTCTCGCATCAGATGGTACGGCTGATTTTTGTAGAGCAGTTATACCGGGCCATGAATATACTCAATGGCGGTCCTTACCATCACGAATAACGATCTTAATTAAGATCTTGACACCTGGAACCCTGTTCCTGATAACGCCATCTCTACAAATCGTGCGCGAGGGTTCGGTACATCCTGCGTCAGTATCTCACGAATGCGCAATGCAGCCTGCGGATCTTTCGCCACCATATACAAATAACCTCCCCCACCTGCACCCGGCAATTTATATCCCAGTGTGTAGTCCTTAATCTTATTGATAATTTCTTCTACTGCCGGAGGATTAGTACCGCAATCCAGAGCTTGGTTCTGCATCCACGTTTTACCAATCAATGCGCCATAGGTTTCAAAGTCGTTCCTTTGAATGGTTTCTGCCATATCCAATGCATGCGCTTTCATATTTTCCAATATAGCCAAATGCGCAGATGAGTTTAGGAACATGGAACGCACAATCTCTGCCAGGATACCTTTAGCAGTACGTGTAATTCCCGTATAATATAATAGGTGGCAGTCACGATATTCAGGATGCGTAAAGAGATGTTCAGGCAACCAGTGTATTAACGGATTCTGTACAAACCCGGTTTCTGTTTGCAACAGTTTGATGCCTTGTAACACTCCGCCATACTGATCTTGCCAACCACCGCCCGTTGTTAGTAACTGTTCCAAAGCAAGTGTACGACGGCATATTTCATTCTTATCCCACATCAAGCCACAGAAATCGCTCAAAGAGCCTAAAACCGTAGAAGCTAATATAGAACTGGTTCCCAAGCCCGAGCCTGCAGGAATAGCAGACAATAAAGTAATCTCTATACCTGTGCCGAATGCCTGCAACTGTTTCTCCAACGAAGGATAAACCACTTCTGAAAACGCCGGACCAAAACCAGCCAATGTCAACGCTGCTTTCGGAATAGAGAAAGGAGAACCTATCTTACAGTAATCTTGCAATTCCTCGAAAGTATTCACTACTTCCATCGCTCCCATATCAATAGAACGCAACACAACGCGATACTCTTTGCAAGGTTTCACATAAACCTGCAAAGGAGGTTGTCCATTCAGTTCAATCGCCAGATTCACTACATTCCCACCAGCAAAAAGAGAATATGGCGGAGTATCCGTCCAACCACCTGCAACATCAATACGTACGGGACTGCGCCCCCAAACAATCTGATCGCTGTATACATTCAGATATGGGCTGCTTTTCTTTTCATATAAATCAGAAAGTAATCCTTCGCGCAGTAATTCGAAAGCCTCTTTTTCATCATTCTGAAAGTCTTTTCCGTTCAGTTTATCTATCTGAGCCCGAAGCATCCGATTATGAATACGCTGCATCTGAGGTGCATCAGCCGGCAACACATCCGGTTTATCTATCTTCAAACAATGGAAATCCTCGGCAACATCAGCCAAATCCAACTGATAGAAGACACTCTTCTCATAATTGCGTGCCAGCAACTCCCAATTACCTTTCCGGAAACTCTCGCGTTGGGCATATAATTGACGTAAATCAGCTTTCGCTGAAATTTCATCGGCAGAAAGACGTTGACTGTTCAGCCAGATTTCCTTACCTTCTGTCAATTCCGGCTCCGAAGTCATCCAGCGAAGTACTGCGCCCATCTGCTCAACACCTTCTACCACAGGGAAGATTCCGGCAGCCTGTAAGTCATCTTTTCTTCCAGTTACATCATCCGGAGTCAGTCCACGCTCCGCTAACCAATCAGGGAAGGAAATCCCCAGATACAAAGTTTTTTCATCCCGGATATCTCCTTTAGATACATCATCGAAACCATACGGACGAACTGCCCAATGCTTCTCTGCAAGAGGCACAATATCTATACAAACTCCATCCGGTAATTCTAACGTCCAGTCATTTTCCGGTACTCCCGTAATGATTTGCCGGGAACCTATCTTCCATGATGTACCAACAAAGCTATTTTCAATCCAAAGGTTATCATTATTGGAAGAAAGAGAGATACCTACTTCTGCATTCTGTACAAATATTGCAGGATTGGGCTTTACTTTCCGGTGCATGATCTGACGCTGATCGTACACCCTATTTTGTAAAGTAACAGTTGAGGAAAGTAGTTCACGACTCGTACCGTAGTGGTAGAATTCTCCACCGGGTAATGGCAATATAGCTACAGACAACCTATTCAACTCATCATCAGTAATACGTGGATGATTACCAAGGGATAAACCGAAATCTGAATACAAGTCATAGTACTTTAAATCAGAACCCGAACCATCTTTCAGCGAACGCTTCATCAATAACTCTACAGCCCGATCACTCAGTAACCAGATTCCTATGTCCATCAGGAAGAGATGAGTCTTGGAAAGATTCTCCAGTTCCTGCAATGACGGTTTCTGCAACATAAAATCCAATGCTTCCGGTTGTTTCCGGTCAGAAACAAACACTCCATGATGTGTCGCTAATACCGGATCTACCCAAAGTCCATAACATACCACATCTGCATCCGGTATTTCCTGCAAAGGTTTCTCAGCACGAATATACACATCTCCACTCGCAATCAAAGTACGCAGTTTTTCCGGTGCCCGTTCCATGATTTTCTCATAAAGTGGAACTTGCAAAGACAATAAATTCTGTCCCAACTTCTGTCCACGTGCCCAGCGAAATACAGGTATCGGAGTTAATATTTTCCCGGAGGGAGCGTATCCAGGGAGGCGGCGGCTTTGTCCACCGGCATGCAGCAGAATACGTTTCTCTGTTGAGTGTTCTGTTTGTTGGTTTCTATACCATTCCCGCAGAAGCCAAGTGGTTCCACCACCCGACCCCAGTTTCATCCCTATAGGGTCAGATGTACAAAACCATTCCGTACGGTCTACATTTTCCAGTTCATAGAATGCCGACACAAGATTAGGCGGCAAGGATAATAATTTTTGCATATTCAATTGCTATAATGCTTAATATATTAGCTGCAAATTAAAGCAATCTTAAGCAAAATCCACGAAAAATTTTAATATTTTTGAAGATGGAGATAAAATTATCTCCATCTTCTATTTTTCCAGCAAACCCACTATTTGTTGTAAGAGTTCAGGCATCTCATGAGTGGTACTTTTGATCGCAGTGATTTGTTCTTTTCCTTCTGCAGTCAATGAAAAATGCATTTGGCGCTTATCCACTTTACCAATAATACGGGCTATTAACTTCTTTTCTTCGACAGAACGTATCAACTTGGAAGTATTAGAACAAGTTAATCCCAAGGCTTCTGCTATTTCCCCGGAAGTAAGCCGGGGAGTATTCAGAAGTGTACAGAGCAACATTCCTTCATTCAGCGAAAGATTGTATTGCTGCATAAATTGGGTTTCAAACTCAGCTATCGCCCGGTAAACATCACGTATTTTACATAAGTCTTCCATATATTTTTCTTCTTTATTTGTTAAATAACAAATAACTATATGAAAAGGTTGACATTGGCTTTATCTGCGCGCTCCATGTAAGTTGCAACACCACCGATAGTTACCTCATCCAACAACTCTTCACGACAGATTCCCATCATGTCCATAGACATCTGACAGGCTATAAATTCCACTCCTTGAGCAAGCGCCTGCGAACGAAGTGATTCCAAAGAATCTACCCCTTTACGCTTCATTAAAAAGCGCATCATGCGACTTCCCATACCGAACATATTCATCTGAGACAATTTCAGTTTCAAAGAACTGGAAGGAAGCATCATACCGAACATCCTGCCGAAAATATCTTTCTTTACTTTCGGTTTCTGCACTTTTTTCAAAACATTTAATCCCCAGAAAGTGAAGAATACCGTAACTTTTTGCCCAGTTGCCGCAGCCCCGTTTGCCAATACAAAAGTAGCTAAAACTTTATCCAAATCATCACTAAAAAGGATCAATGTTTTTCCCCTACCCGCTGCTACAGTTCCGGTGGAAGAAGGGCAGACCATATTCGAATTACCTTTTTCTATAACTACCGTATAGCGTCCTTTATCCTCATGGCTCCCCACCAAACGATTACCCGTCGTATCACACCAGGCAGAAGCATCACGTGCAAATCCGGCATCAGTTGCCACAATCTCCACCTGTTCTCCCGGTTCAAGAGTATCCATTGCCTTCTTCACTTGCATGATAGGTCCCGGACATTGTAAACCACAGGCATTGATTTTCAATGGTTCTTTAGATGAACCTCCAGCTGATAATATAGAATCGGATTGCACAACAGTTCCCGAAGTTTCAGTAGAGCCAAAAGTTACGCGAGCATCAACTGAAGCAGCCGCTATAGAAGGTACCGGTACCGGAGCAACCGCAGCAGAATACAGTTTGTATCCTCCCGAAAGATTACGCACATTCTTATATCCATTTCCCATCAGGATACGCTGTGCCAGATATCCACGCAAACCTACAGCACAAAACAATACAATGGGCTTGTCAGTAGGAACTTCGAGCATACGCTCTCTTAAATCATCCAACGGAATATTAATTGCTCCCGGAATAGTTCCAAAAGAGAATTCTTCAGCCGTACGGGTATCTATTAACATTACTTCATTCTTATGCTGTACCAGTTCTCGCCAAGTTACGACAGGCATTGCACCACTGATAATATTAGAAGCAACATATCCGGCAATAGCAATAGGATCTTTTGCAGAAGAAAACGGAGGAGCGTAAGTATGCTCCGTTTCCATCAAGTCATATACCGTTCCACCACGCTTGATCAAGCCGGCAATCTGGTCAATACGTTTGTCCACGCCCTCATAACCAATACCCTGCGCGCCATATAATTTTCCCGTAACAGGATGAAATGTTAATTTTAAAGTCAAGGGTAATGCATCCGGATAGTACCCTGCATGAGAAGACGAATGAGTAACAGAACTTTGATATTCCATCTCCCATTGCTTCAGACGCTTAGCAGCAAGTCCCGTAGAAGCAACCGTCATATCAAATACTTTTGCGATGGAAGTACCGATAGCACCTTCGTAAGCAACCTTATTACCAAATACCATATTATCAGCCACAATACGTCCCTGACGATTAGCCGGATTTGCCAGATAATTCAACCACGGTTTCCCGGTCAATGGATGCGGATATTCAATGGCATCCCCTACAGCATAAATATCTTTTGCAGAAGTTTCCAGATATTCATTTACCCAGATACCACCTGCTTCACCTATCTTCAGTCCGGCTTGTTTAGCCAAAGCCGTTGCAGGGCGTACTCCGATAGAAAGCAATACCATATCTGCCGGAATCGTTTTTCCACTTTTCAAAAAGACGGTAATACCTTGTTCTGTACGCTGGAAATGAGTTACTCCTTCTTCCAGATAGAGCGACACACCTTTCTGTATCAAATGTTGATGAACAGGCGCAGCCATCGAAAAATCAATAGGCGCCATTACTTGATTACCCATTTCCACAACAGATACAGCAACTCCGGCATGATGCAAATTTTCTGCCATCTCCAATCCAATAAAGCCCGCACCTACTACAACCGCTCGCTTTACGGAGTTTTCCGTAAGATAAGACTTTATATGATCGGTATCTTCAACATTACGGAGAGTGAAAATTCCTTCAGAATCGATACCTTCCAGTGGTGGTCGAACAGGTGTAGCACCCGGAGACAACAAAAGTTTATCATAGGTTTCTTCATATTCGCGACCGTCTGCAGTGCGAACAGTAATCGTTTTATCTTTAGGATGAATAGCGATAACTTCATTCTCCACACGTACATCTACACGAAAGCGTTGGCCGAAAGAAGTCGGCGTTTGCACCAGCAATTTCTCACGCTCTGCGATGACACCACCTATATAATAAGGCAAGCCGCAATTTGCATACGAAATGTATTTCCCTTTCTCAAATAAAAGAATATCAGATTTCTCATCAACTCTTCTTAAACGTGCCGCCGCCGTAGCTCCCCCGGCAACACCTCCAATAATTATATACTTCATACTTCTTTATTTTAGTTTTGATAGTGCAAAGAAAAGAATATTTTCTAAAACAAAATAATTTCCAATGGAAAATAATGTTAAATCACAATACAACAACAAAATAGCGCACATTAAGTCCATTAGAAACATACTACATATTCAAAGAGAGAAAGTTCATACAGGATTGTCATAAACTTAATGACCGCATAAAATCCTTGCTTCTCGGAAGCAAGCGTATCCAGCAACGGATATATTTTGAGTATGGCAGACATCGGGAAACAAAGCCCTTTTTGTGCTTTATCCAGCATCCGGCGGATAGAGTCGAACTGATTCTTATTGATAAAGCTCTTGAAGACGGTTATTCAACTGCCGACGAGCATGCCCGTTCTTTGGGATTCGGCGAAGGTATGGGATTCAGCAGTATGCAGAAATACAGTGATGAAATGCACATTTATTCTGAAGCCGGCATAGGAACTACATTGATAATGAAGGTATTTGTAAATGAAAATAAGTGATTTAATTAATAATAGAGCTTTTAAAATATATTTCTATAACGGGACAAACAGTATTATCAATAATATTGTATGCTCGGATCTTCATAGCTATGCCTTAAATAAATTAAATAATAATGATATATGGATTACAGTTATAGCTCATATGAATACTTTAGCAGTAGCTAAGCTTAAAAATATTGCCTGTATAATATTGGCAGATGGAATTAAACCTCCTCAGGATATTCTAAAAGCGGCTCAGGAACACAAAATTACAATTTTTTTAAGCCAGTATCCTGTTTATGAAACAGCCATAACGGTAAATAATATAATGAACGATAAATCAGTCAGGGAGGGGGAGTGATGAAAATTAGATATGGTTTATTGGCATTTGAATTTATAATACTTGCATTTTTTGCTTTGCCGGTATTGTCAAAGATATTTAATCCCGGAAATGCTTTTGGTATGCTTATATGTATTATTTTAATTTTGATAACGATTTTCTGGGAAAAATTCAGATTATTCTGTATGGAATTATGGAAGCATACGGGAGGAAAAATCATAATAATTTCAGTTTCTGCCGTTATAATTGCCGGACTTATATATGTTTTAGTTCTTACCGGATTAATGATTCATGCAAAGGAAAGAGTCCCTGACAAGGCGGACGCAGTTGTAGTACTTGGATGTAAGGTAAACGGAGAAAATCCCAGTAAAATGTTGAAAAGACGTCTTGATGCAGCCGAGATTTTTCTGTCGGAAAATGAAGATGTAATCTGTATTGTATCAGGCGGAAAGGGTGATGATGAAAAAATATCTGAAGCTCAGGCAATGAAAAATTATCTTGTGGAAAATGGTATTGAGCCTGACCGTATAATTATGGAGGACAAGTCTGTTAATACCTATGAGAATCTGGAAAATTCTTGCAGGATACTTGAAGAAATGGGCATAGGTAAAAATATTGCAATTGTAACAGACGGATTTCATCAATATAGAGCCGGTTTTATTGCTAAAAAACTAGGATATGAACCGTCGGCAATAAATGCGGTGACAGATTTTTATAATCTTACTTTGACGCCGACTTATTATGTCAGGGAATGGATGGCTGTCACTAATGAATATTTAAAGGAATTGAAGTAAAAAGTATTATCGGTTTCTAGTGAAATTTGGAAAACCCGTATCATAAAATGATACGGGTTTTTATGTTAATCGGTACTGTCTGTAAGCGTTGATATAAGTGTATTGTACAGGGAGTCATTACGCTGATCTGGAGGCGACAGGGGAGAATTAGTGTATAAACCGAAACTATTTTCATGGTAGGTGTGGTAATTAAAATTTATGCCGTATTGAAAACAAATATCAATTACATCTGATACCCATTGTTCACCGCCTCTGTTCTCTGAAAAGCAATTTATACCTGCGCCGAATTCACCGCAGTAAACCGGAACATTGTTATCAATTGAAAACTGAATATTATTAATAAGACTTGTTTCTATATAATTTTTGTCAAGAACATAGGCAGAATCAGAACTCCATACGTCTACACGTGGTCTTACAACAGCGTCCTTTTCAGCATTTACAACTTTAAAATATCCGCTTGCTTTATATTTATGTCCCTGAACTGCTGAGATATTGCTTTTTCCGAAATTAGCGTCGTCAGTAGTTCCGTATATGCAGATAGAAGTGTTATCGTCATACCCAATAGAAGTGCTCAGGTATCCGTTTCCGGAGCTGTTATTTGACCAGAAGTAGAATAAATTACTTTTATTAAAATCGTCATAATAAACTGTTTTTATAAATTGACCGTTTTCATCATATTCGTCAATTTTTAAATTATCCGCATATGCAACACCGTTTTTACCGAGATTCTGCGCTTGAAAAACCAGACTCAGAATCTTATAATTATCATTGTTTATATTCATAAACGAGCTTTCTAGATACTGCCATTCTCCGTCGGACAGATCTGCCGAATCACCGTTAAAAGTAGCGTTCTCCCATTTGGAATCATAGGACATTGCCAGATTTTCATCAGGATATGAATAGTCATAGCCTCCTGTACCAGCCCAGTCAAATCCCTGATGAGTATAAATATGCGGTTCATAGTAATGAAATTCATAAACGATATTATCGCCGTTTACCCGTACGTAATTATTATCATCATTAAAATTGGCCCATTGAGATTGTCCGGTTTCAGTATCTTTTGCAGCGCAGAGCCTTTCGACAAATATAAGATGATTTTCATCTTCTGATCTTATACCGTCTGTAATTTGCTGAGCGAGCTTCTGCCATTGAGTAAGACAGTCTTCAGCAGTGGTGACGATAGGTACTACCGGTTCATTTACAATACCATATCCGAGGACTGACGGTTCGTTACTGTATCTTCTGGCTATTTCTGTCCATAGGGCAATAAGACGCTTCTGATTTTCTTCATTAGTCCATAGAGCCTCGCCGTTTCCCTGGGATTGGTAACCTCCCTGAGGATAATGCATATTGAACAGCAGTCTTATACCGTATTTTTTTGCCTGACTTATATTCTTATCAAGCCATTCAAATCCTTTTTCATTGTATGTATACGGGTTGCTGTCAGATTCAAATAATCCATAATTAATATAGAATCTAACGGAATTAAATCCCATATCGGCAAGTTCTTTATAGCTTTCTTCAGTGTGATGGAGGTTTTCAGGCGGATATGAAGGATTGCTCCATACATTATTTCCGAAAGCCATTCCTTTGATCATGTATTGTTTTCCGGTTTCATCGACAAGAAGCTTACCGTCTGCTTTTATAAATCCGGTATATCCGTCGGAGCTGACCAACATTCTTTTTAGTTTAATAAGGTCGAATATATTAACGTTTCCGTCATTGTTTATATCTGCATTTCCGCTGATAGTGCATTCATTGTTAATCAGAAAATCAGATAAAATTTTTACATCATCAATGTCAACTGTCATATCGGAATTTAGATCGCCGTTAATTGTGTTATCATTAAACGCTCCATGTGCGTGTATAGCAAAACAGCTTACAAGAACGGCAGCCGCAGCTAATGACCTGAATATTTTCATTATTTTCATATTATCAGCCTCCTTTATGAAATTTTAACATAAAATAAAGCATAAGTCAATAAATTTTGAACAATAAAGCAAAATTCCGCAGAAAATAATTTTACTGCGGAATTTTTGGATTTAATTTATTCGCCCAGTCTTATCATTTCATTAATACAAACCTTGGCTTTTTCAATTTCTTCCATATCCATTTTGATTTCAAACGCTTTACCGTTGTCCAGATTCTGCAAGGTTTTATAAACGTCCATAAGAGTAGTAAGCTTCATGTTAGGACATAAAATTTTCTTTGAAAGATTGTAAAATTCTTTATCCGGACATTTATACTGGAGATGTTCGGTAATACTTATTTCCGTACCGATAATAAATTCCTTATGGTCTGATTCCATTGCATATTTCATTATACCGGATGTTGAACCTATGTAGTCGGCGGCGTCGGTAACCTCCGGACGGCATTCCGGATGAACAAGTACCAAAGCTTCCGGATGTTTTTCTTTTACGCTTTTAAGGTCTTGCAATGTAACGGATGCGTGTACGGGACAACCGCCCTGCAAAAGTTTTATATCCTTGTCAGGAAGCTGTTTTTGTACATAGCTGCCCAGATTACAGTCAGGTATAAATAAGATTTTATTGTTTTTGATTCTATCTACAATTTTTACGGCTGTAGCAGATGTGACGCATACATCGCAGACTGTTTTTAATGCTGCGGTGGTATTTATGTATGCAACTACAGTACGGTCGGGTTCTTTTTCTTTTAACTGAGAGATTATAAAAGGGTCCATCTGTTCAGCCATGGGACAGCCTGCTTCTGAATTTGCAAGAAAAACTCTTTTATCGGGGGAAAGCATTTTAACGGTTTCCGCCATAAAGTGTACTCCGCACATGATAAAAGAATCGCAGTCATACTTTGCAGCTGCCGTACTTAAAGCATATGAATCACCTGTTTCATCGGCAATTTCAACAATTTCTTTTGCCTGGTATGAATGCGCAAGTATTACGGCATTTTTTTCTTTTTTTAATTTTAGTATTTCTTCTTGTATATTTTTTATCATAATACCCTCCGGAATAATTATTGTTTATTAAAATCTTCAGTATCTGAAGATTGTTTTTCATTGTTGCTTTCGGTTTTTGATTTTTTATTATTCAATAAGATTTTTTTACTTTTTTTATAAAGCTTAATAAATCTTGAAGGTGACTTTTTACTGCTTTTCTGTTCATCTTCGCATTTATAATATGCCGTTGAAACAGGTAATTTTTTTCTTTCCAGTTTAGTATTTACCCATTCTCTTATTATATTGTAAAATACCGCAAAAATAGGGATAAATACAATCATTCCAATAGGACCGAAAAGTCCTCCGCCTACAAAAATAGCAAAAATAATCCAGAAAGACGATAATCCAAGTGAATTTCCAATAATTTTAGGCCCTAGTATATTTCCGTCAAATTGCTGAAGAAGTAATATAAAAATAATGAAAATAATTGTTTTTTCCGGAGTAGTCAGAAGAATGAGGAGTCCGCACGGAACAGCTCCTATGATCGGCCCGAAAAACGGAATCATATTTGTTATACCTATAACGACGCTCAGAAGTACAGCATAATTTTTAAGTCCCATAAATTGGAGACCAATAAATGTAAGTATTCCTATAATAAAAGAGTCAAGCGCTTTACCGGTAAGAAAATGACTGAATGTATGGTTAGTTTGCGATGCAATTTTCAGTACAGTATTTCTGGGCCTTTCCGGAAGGATTGCGTATACGATTTTTTTAGCTTGTGCAATAAAGGTTTCTTTGTTGTAAAGAAGATAAATTGAGACAATAAGTCCTAAAAGGCAGTCCTTTAAACCGATTATAAAGGACCATGCGCTTCCTGTAACATTTGCAATAATACCGTCCTTTGCGATTAAGCTGTCTAGCATAGGTTCAAATTTTTTCACATAATCAAGAATAACATGCTGGATATTATTGAATTCACTGTTAAGAAAATCGTTGATTTTCGGATTCTTTTCAAGAATGGAGCTTATTTTATTAGTAAGAAAATTTTGAAGATTATTAAAATATGCA
>OLSX01001653.1_pt1 | contig 20930 bp, 18 predicted proteins | sample 1673141 | NCBI WGS metagenome assembly OLSX01 (sample SAMEA3136759, study PRJEB25190) | human gut metagenome | biome: human gut; feature: human-associated habitat; material: faeces | place: Austria | collected 2013
AGGCTATACTTGAAGTATGTATTCCTTTTTTAATGGCAATCCTAGTTGATAATGGTATTGAAAAAGGGAATATGAAATCAATTTGGTGTTATGGTTTTTTGATGTTGGTGGCAGCCTTTGTATCTTTGTGGGCTGGAGCTAAAAGTGGAAAGCATGCGGCTATCGCATCGAGTGGTTTTGCGAAAAATTTAAGAAAAGCGGAATATCGCAATATTCAAAATTTTTCTTTTTCAAATATTGATGCCTATTCTACAAATGGATTAATTACACGTATGATGACGGATGTGACAAATATTCAAAATGCATATCAGATGATTATTCGTGTTTGTGTTCGTGCACCATTGATGCTTATCGCATCTTTGATTATGGCTTTTATCATTAATAAAGAAATGGCTATGATTTTTGTGGCTGCCGTACTTGTTTTAGGCGTTGTTTTGTTTGGAATTATTTTTATTGTAAGTCCCATCTTTAGTCGCTTATTCTCTCAATATGATCTATTGAATGCGAGTATTCAAGAAAACATTTTAGGGATTCGTGTAGTGAAGTCATTTGTTCGTAAGGATCATGAAATTGAAAAGTTCCGTAAAGAAAGTGAGACTATTTTTAGTATTCAGGGTAAGGCTGAAAAAATCTTAGTGTTTAACTCACCTGTTATGCAGCTTTGTATGTATGGCACAATTCTTTTGATTTCATGGTTAGGGGCTCATCAAATTGTGGCTTCAAATATGACAACCGGAGAATTAATGTCTTTATTTACATATACCGCAAGTATTTTGATGTCTCTAATGATGATGAGTATGGTTTTTGTCATGGTGACAATGTCGATTGCGAGTGGAAGACGTATTGCCGAAGTATTAAATCAAGAATCAGATCTTACAAGTCCTGAAAATGGCATTCAAACGGTAGAAAATGGAACCATTGATTTTGAGGATGTTTCATTCCATTATGGAAATGATGAAGACATTTTAAGCCACATCAACTTACACATTCCTTCAGGATCAACTCTAGGAATTCTTGGAGCAACAGGATCGAGTAAATCGAGTTTAGTACAATTGATTCCACGATTATATGATGTAACACAAGGCAGTGTTAAAGTAGCGGGAATGGATGTTCGTGATTATGATTTAAAAGTATTGCGTGATAATGTCGCAATGGTTCTACAAAAGAATGTTTTATTTTCGGGAACAATCAAAGAGAATATGCGTTGGGGAAATCCAAATGCGACTGATGATGAGATCATGGAAGCTTGTAAACTTGCACAGGCAGATGAATTTATTCAATTGATGCCAAGTAAATATGATACGTATATTGAGCAGGGTGGATCGAATGTTTCAGGTGGACAAAGACAGCGTTTGTGTATCGCAAGAGCTATATTGAAGAGTCCGAAAATTTTGATTTTAGATGATTCCACAAGTGCAGTGGATACAAAAACAGATGCTTTGATTCGACAAGCATTCTTAGAGAAGATTCCACATACAACTCGAATCATTATTTCACAGCGTGTTTCAAGTATTCAGGATGCAGATCAAATTTTGGTTATTGATGATGGAAAAATTTCTGGTTTAGGTACGCATGAAGAATTATTAAAGTCGAATGCGATGTATAAAGAAACGTTTGAAGCACAAAATAATGGAGGTGATTTTGATGAACAATAGAGATACAAATAGTTTAAAGCGTGTAATTAAAGAAACAATCACTTCTTATAAAATTGAAAGTTTTATTGTGCTTGTATTAATTATTGTGTCAAGTATTGCCAATGTATATGGAAGTATGTTTTTAAAGAGCTTGATTGATGATTATATTGTTCCGTTATTATCACAAACAGTTCCCAATTATGTGCCTTTATTAAATGCATTAATGAAATTGGTGATGATTTATGGTGTAGGTATCTTAGCTACATATGGATTTAATCGTATAATGGTAACAATTTCATTGGGTACTTTAAAACATATTCGTGATGAATTGTTTGAACATATGCAAACATTGCCATTACGTTTTTTTGATACACATGCACATGGTGATATAATGTCAGTGTATACAAATGATACAGATACTTTAAGACAATTGATTTCTCAAAGTATTCCTCAAGTTATTGTATCTTTAATGACGATTATCTCAGTTATGATTTCTATGTTTATTTTAAATGTTCCATTGGCTGTTTTAACAATCACATGTGGTTTATTGATGGTGTATACTTCAAAAAAGATTTCGGCAAAGTCAGGTAAATACTTTATTGCTCAACAAAAACAATTAGGTGTAGAAAATGGTTTTATTGAAGAAATGATGGAAGGTAGTAAAGTCATTAAAGTTTTTACGCATGAAGAACAAAGTATCAAAGATTTTGATCAAGTAAATGATGCGTTGTTTGAAGCAAGTGCGAATGCGAATACGTTTGCGAATGTTTTAATGCCAATCGTAATGAACATTGGATATATTTCGTATGTGCTTGTAGCGGTTGTGGGTTCTATTTTTGCGCTAAATCATATTGCTGGCTTAACATTAGGTGGTATTGCGGCATTCTTACAGTTGAATCGCAGTTTTACAAATCCAATTGGACAAATTAGTATGCAGTTAAATGCGGTAATTATGGCGGATGCAGGTGCTAAGCGTATTTATGAAATTATAGATACAGAAAGTGAAGTCGATGATGGTGTGGTTACTTTAGAACAAATTGATCATGATCATTGGGCTTGGCATCATCCAAGAAAAAATGGACAAGATGAATTGGTTCCGCTTCGTGGAGATGTTCGTTTTGAAAATGTAAACTTCTCTTATAATCCAGATAAACAGATTTTATTTGATGTTTCTTTATTTGCAAAACCAGGTCAAAAAATTGCCTTTGTAGGAGCTACAGGTGCTGGTAAAACAACCATTACGAATCTAATAAATCGTTTTTATGATATTCAATCGGGTTCCATTACATATGATGGTATTGATGTAAAATTAATCAAAAAGGCAGATCTTAGAAAATCATTAGGTATTGTATTGCAGGATACAAACTTATTTACTGGTACCATTATGGATAATATTCGCTATGGAAGATTGGATGCGACAGACGACGAGTGTATTGCGGCAAGTAAACTTTCGAATGCGCATGAATTTATTAAACACTTAGAACATGGTTATGACACAATGATTCATGCAGGCGGTGAATCTTTATCGCAAGGTCAAAGACAGCTTTTATCCATTGCTCGTGCCGCTGTTGCCAATCCTCCTGTATTGATTTTGGATGAAGCCACAAGTTCCATTGATACACATACGGAGCGTATTGTTCAGGAAGGTATGGATAAGTTGATGGAAGGAAGAACGGTATTTGTGATTGCGCATAGACTTTCAACGATTCAAAATAGTGATGCGATCATGGTGTTAGAACAAGGTCGTATTATTGAGCGTGGAAATCACGAGGACTTGTTGAAACAAAAGGGTAAATACTATCAATTGTACACGGGTGCTTTTGAGTTAGACTAAATTTTAAATTTAAGCTTGCATATATTTTGATTATGTTATAGAATATATGCGTTGTCGACGTAGCTCAGCCGGATAGAGCATGCGCCTTCTAAGCGCACGGTCGGGGGTTCGAATCCCTCCGTCGACGCCATCTTGTAAATAAAGCCCTTATATAAGGGCTTTTTTTTGTTTATAGATAGTTTTGAAAACCTTTTTGAAAACCTTTATAAAAAAACAAAGAAACATTACGTCTCTTTGTTGAAAAGGTTTAATCAAAAATATCGATGTTTAGATTTAATAAACTGGAATTTATCTTACTTTGCTTCTTACCAACATATATTACCAAATGTGCTTAGGAACTCGCCAATTCTTTAGAGCTCCATTTCACACTCATAGCACTTAAATTTCTTTCCGCGGTATTCCTCATAATCTGAGTTTCCGTTTAGATGCATGCCACACTTTTCCATCACTTTTCTACTGCCTATATTTTCTTCAAAAAAGTCCGCCACGACCTTTTTAAAGCCCATCTCACGTAATTCGTTTATTACTGCATTCACTGCTTCCGTTGCAAATCCTCGCCCTTGAAAAGCTGGGTCAATGACATATCCCAATTCAATAGCTTCATCATCATAACCACAATCATTGACAAACCCAATCATATAACCGTCCAGATAAATGCCATATTCTAGATGGATTGTATCATTAATCTGACTGAATTCGATCAATTTGTCAGCTAACGCATAAAACTGTACTTCTTCACAATAATCAGGCACCATAAACGTTGCTGTAATCTTTGGATTTTGCATCATTTCTTTGAGACGCTCTCTGTCTTCTTTACGATATGGCCCTAACGTCAATCTATCTGTAATGATATGTTCTTTTTTTAATATTTGTCTGTTCACCACTCTGTTTCCTCTTCTTTCTGATATACAATATTGATAATTACGCTTTTTATTGTGACTAATTCTAATTCATCTATAATTTAGACTTCATTATAATCATGTTGATTGAATTATCAATAGAAAATTTTATCTGTTTTGTGTGTTTGTGTTAACACAATGTTTTGTAAAAAGGATTATTATATACATAGAACTACTACAAGACTACTACTTGCAGATGTGTTCTGAAAACACTCCTCTCCGTCTAACTAACGGAGTCTTGGGTGTTTTTTTTATTTGTGATAAAATAATGGGCAGGTGATATTTGATGAGTGAAAAAAGAGAAGGTTACCAATTTGTTGGTTGGTATATAGATAAAGAGTGTACAAAAAGATTAAATCCAGGTGGGGTGCTTCCTCATTCTGTGACTTTATATGATAAATGGATTCCTATTTGGTATCCCATTGAATATGATGTGGACGGCGGAGTTATGTCGCGTCGTAATCCAAGATATACATGCATTGAATCGGAAGAATTATTGTTGTATCCGGCATTTAAAAAAGGGGTTATGTTTGTAGGTTGGCAGTTGAATGGTGAAATTATAACAAGTTTACCAGCAGGCATTCATGAACCAGTCATATTAACAGCTATTTATAAAGAATGTCCAATTATCCACTTTGAAACGTGTGGTGGAGCCAATTATATGGATGTATGTACAGATGAACATGGCTTATTGGGAAATTTAAAGCCGCCAGTTCGAATTGGATATACCTTTGATGGATGGTTCTGGGATTGTGATTATCGTTGGCGTTATAACTTGGATGAACCCATTCATGAGTCTTGTACTTTATATGCCCATTGGCAGGTAAGTCAATATAAGATTACGTATGATTTGAATGGGGGATTAAGTAGTCGAAGAAATCCAAAGTCATATACGTATTTTTCGGATACAATTCATTTGTTGCCGGCAACAAAGCCAGGTTATGAATTTGTTGGTTGGTTTGATGAAAGAGGAAATGAGTTAAATGTCATTCGTGAGCATTCAATGGGAAATAAGCATTTAATTGCACAGTTTAGAAAGAGGGAATTGAATTAGTATGCAAAATCCATTAGGGTATGAAAAAGAGTCATCATTATTAAAAAAATTTGCGATACCAAGTATTATCTCAATGCTTGTATCGTCACTATATAACATTGTAGATCAAATCTTTATCGGTCAAGGTGTTGGTTTTCTAGGAAATGCTGCAACCAATGTAGCTTTTCCATTGACAACAATTGCACTTGCGATTGCATTGTTGATTGGGATTGGTTCAGCAAGTTTATTTAGTTTATATCTAGGTGAAAAAAGGCCAGAACGATCAAGTAGTATTGCTGGGAATGGTATTAGTATGTCTGTTCTTTGTTCAGTAATCTATGTTGTTTTAGTACTTGTATTTCTTGAACCATTATTAAAATCATTTGGTGCAACAAGCACTATTATGCCTTTGGCTTTAGAATATACGCGTATTACGACATTGGGCGTTCCGTTTTTGATTACGACAAATGTAATTAGTAACTTGATTCGTGCAGATGGATCACCAAAATATTCAATGACATGTATGGTTGCGGGTGCTATTGTGAATACTATATTAGATTCACTATTTATCTTTGTATTTCATATGGGTGTAGCTGGTGCTGCCATTGCCACAGTAGCTGGGCAAGTGATTTCATTTTTTATTGCCGCTTGGTATATTAAGAGTTTTCAACATATTGAATTTAATAAAAAGAGTTTACGTATTTCTTTGAATGATACAAAGGAAATGGCAACCATTGGAATGAGTGCATCATTAAATCAGATCGCAATTTTATTTGTACAAATCGTATTAAATAATTCATTGACGTATTATGGACAATTTACTAAGTTTGGTAGTGATATTCCTTTAGCTGCCTGTGGCATTGTGATGAAAACCAATGCGATATTATTAGCTATCATCATTGGTATTTCGCAAGGAATGCAGCCAATTATTGGATTTAATTATGGAGCCCAAAAATATGAGCGTGTCAAAAAGACGTTCAAACTTGCGATCAGTGTAAATTTGGTTGTTTCATTTATTGGATGGGCCTTATTTCAATTCTGCACAAGCACTGTATTATCAATATTTGGATCAGGGGATGCGAACTATTTTGAATTTGCGACAATGTTTATGCGAATCTATCTAATGCTAGTATGTGTTGATGGTGTACAGATGTTATCGTCTAGCTTCTTTTCGTCCATTAAAAAAGCATATTTAGGAATGTTTTTATCTATGACTAGACAAGTATTATTTTTGATTCCATTAGTTTTGATCTTACCTAAATTTTTTGGGTTGAATGGAATTTTATACGCGGCTCCAATTGCGGATTTTGTTGCTTTTGTAGTATCTGTTGTTTGTATATTAGCTGAATTTAAGAAGTTAAATGAATTAGAAAAAAATATGAAAGTAGACTCTCTATAAAAGGAGAGTTTTTTTCTAGAGATGACATTCTTTGGATTCTGTATTTTAAAAATGCGTAGAATTGATTATTGTCGATATTTATGGTAGAATACTAATGTTTCGCATGGAGGTATAAGTGAACGCATATTATCATTCTTTAATCGAAGAAATAAAAAAAGAGATAGATGAAAAAAGTTATGCCCAGGCGTACGAATTGATTTGTCAGGAGCTGAACATGCCTTATGTTCCACAAGATGCATTGGAGTTATTAGAATCTTATAAGTCAGAATGCAAACCTTATTTGGAACAGAAGAATAAGAGTATGGATTTCAACAAGTTACAGGATTATATTCATGGAAGTCTAGAACAGAAAATCTTTGCGATTTCTATGTTAAAAAACATGAATTTAAGAATGTGTCATGATGAAGTTCAGGTATTATTGGATTCAGATTTACCTGATGAATATAAGGGTACATTGATTGAGGCTTTAATGGAGCAGAAAATCGATGATCCATTTGATTTGATAAAATCCGGATTGAACATTACATTTATTCCAAGTGCTATCTTACCTATGGAGCAAGATTCGTCAATCTGTGAGGCGAGTTCATTATTTGAAAGTTGGTTTACAAATGAAGATCCAACTATGGTTCGATTTTGTATGTCACTTTTGATGCAGCTTGTTTTATATGAAAGACCATTTGATCAAGAAGATAAAGATCCTTACCAACTTGCGAAAAGTGTAACAAGACTTGTGTATGATGCAATGCAGAAATCCGATGAATGGCCTGGTTTTGTGAAAAAACAAGGTCTTGAAAAAATTGAGGATATTGAGTTATCCATTGAAAAGCGAGGAGAAAACAATGACTAGTACTTGGACTTTGAAAGAAAATTCTACTGGTGAATTAGAAGTAACTGTAGAAGGTGAAGCTTGGAAAAAAGCGCAGAAAAAAGCATTAAACTATGCTAAATCTCACATGAATTTGAAAGGATTCCGTCAAGGACAAATTCCTGATGCTTTAGTTAAAAAGCAACTTTCTTCAAAAGCATTATTTGATATGGCTAGCGAAGAAGTAGCTAACGAAGCATTAGCTGAAGGAATCAAAGAACACAATATCGAATTAGTAGCTCGTCCTACTTTAGATGTTAAAGAAGCTGATGATGAAAAAGCCGTATTAGTATTTACATGTACAGTACTTCCTGAAGTAACTTTAGGTGAATACAAAGGATTAGAAATCAAAAAAGCTGATGTAGAAGTTACAGAAGAAGATGTTGAAAACGAAGTTAAACGTGTTCAAGATCGTTATGCTGACTGGGTTGTTCGTGAAGATGACGATGCTGCTCAATTAGGTGATCAAGTAGTTATCGATTTTGTTGGAACAAAAGATGGCGTAGCATTCGAAGGTGGATCTGGAGAAAACTATCCATTAGAACTTGGTTCAGGATCATTCATTCCAGGTTTCGAAGAACAATTAGTTGGAGTTAAGAAAGGTGAAGAAAAAGACGTTGAAGTTACTTTCCCTGAAAATTACCAAGCAGCTGAACTTGCTGGTCAACCTGCAACATTCCACTGCACAGTTCACGAAGTAAAATATAAAGATCTTCCTGAATTAAATGATGAATTAATCAAAAAATTAAAGATTGAAAACGTTGAAACAGTTGATGCTTATAAAGAAAAAGTAAAAGCTGACTTAACTGCTCAAAAAGAAAGAGAAGCAGAAGAAAACTTCACTAATGAATTATTAGGAAAAGTTTGTGACAACGCAAATGTTGAGATTCCAGCAGCTATGATTGATGCAGAAGTTGATCGTATGTACAGAGAATTTGAAGGTCGTATGCAACAATCTGGATTCACTGCTAAACAATTCTTAGAAGCAACTCATCAGACTGAAGAAGCAATTCGTGCTCAAATGAGCCCAGAAGCTGCTGCTCGTGTTAAAACTCAATTAGTATTAGAAGCTATCGTAAAAGCAGAAAGCATTGAAGCTAGTGATGAAGATGTAGAAAAAGAATTTACTACAATGTCTGAAATGTACAACATGGAAGTTGAAAAAATCAAATCATTGATTTCTCCAGAAAGTATTAAAGCAGATTTAGCTAATCAAAAAGCATTAGACTTCATTAAAACTTCTGTAAAGTAGTATAATGTAAACGAAAAAAGACGCCTAGCGTCTTTTTCCATATTTAATATAAGGAGGTTTTTGTATGGAATTAAATACCTATCCTTTAGTTTGTACAAGAGGCGTTGTCTTATATCCAAATCAAGAAATTGTGATCGATGTAGGCAGAGATACTTCTGTACATGCTGTTGAAAATGCACAGGATAATTATGATAAAAAGATTTGTTTATTTTCTCAAAAAGAACTTGAACAAGAACATCCTGGAGTAGAAGACATATATTCTGTAGGGACTTTGTGTGAAGTTCGTCATATTCGTCGTTTTGATAACTTTTTACGCGTTAAATTCCGTGGAATTAAGCGTGTTAAACTAAATAAATGGATCAATGGAAGTTTGAGTGATCTTGCTGAAGTTGAAGTTCTTGAAAGTGAAAAACAAGATGCTGTCGAAGAAGAAGCTTTACTTCGTATGATCGCAGATGAACTTGATCGTATGCAAGGACAAGAACGTTTTGTAACAAAAGAAATTGTCATGGAAATTTCTAAAGGTATGGGCGGTGAATTCTTAAGCGATAAAGCTGTTCAAGGGTTGCCTTTAGATATTGAAAGAAAGCAAAAATATCTTGAAACTCTTGGGGTGAATGATCGTTTGATGATGTTGCTTCAAGACATGGCAAAAGAAAAAAAGATGAGTGAAGTTGAAAAACAAATCAACGAAACTGTAAAAGAAAGAATTGATCAAGGACAGAAGGACTACTATCTTCGTGAAAAGATGAATGTCATTCGTGAAGAATTAGGGGATACAGTTGCTCAAGACGAAGATGCAGCTAAGATTCGTAAGCGTTTAGCTGAAAATCCATATCCTGACTATATTAAGAAGAAGGTTTCAGATGAAGTCAGTCGTTATGAAATGCTTCCTATGGCTAGTGGAGAAACTGGTGTAATCAAGGCATATATTGATTGGTTAATGGATCTTCCTTGGTGGCAACAAACCAAAGATAATGAGGATTTAAATGCGGCAGAAGCCACTTTAAATGCTGATCATTATGGTCTAGAAAAAGTAAAAGAACGTATTCTAGAGTATTTGGCTGTTAAACAAATGACAAATTCATTAAATGCACCAATCATTTGTTTGGTAGGTCCTCCTGGAGTTGGTAAAACATCTTTGGCAAAAAGTGTTGCGCGTGCTTTGGACCGTAAATTTGTGAAGATGTCACTTGGTGGTGTTCGTGATGAAGCTGAAATTAGAGGACATAGAAGAACGTATTTAGGTGCTTTACCTGGACGTATCATTCAAGGTATGAAAAAGGCTGGAGTGATTAACCCTGTATTCTTAATTGATGAAATTGATAAGATGGCTAGTGATTATAAGGGAGACCCATCAAGTGCTATGCTTGAAGTATTGGATCCTGAGCAAAACTCAGTGTTCTCAGATCACTATATTGAAGAGCCTTATGACTTATCAAAAGTATTATTCATCGCAACGGCTAACTATTTAGAAAATATTCCACCTGCATTAAGAGATCGTTTGGAAATTATTGAATTATCAAGCTATACAGATGCAGAAAAGGTTCATATTGCCAAGGATCACTTAGTACCTAAGCAATTAGAACTAAATGGATTAAAACCATCTCAATTAAAAATTGATGATGATATGTTACTATATTTAATTCGTTACTATACTCGTGAAGCGGGAGTTCGTTCATTAGAGCGTACAATTGCGACAATTTGCCGTAAAACTGTATTGGCTATCTTAAAAAACAACAAACGCAGCATTAAGTTAACTAAGAAATTAGTTCATGAGTGGTTGGGTAATGAAAAAGTTGACTATGGTAAAAAAGAAAAGAAAGATCAAGTCGGAACAGTAACAGGACTTGCCTATACAAGTTTTGGTGGTGACATCCTTCAAATTGAAGCAACTCGCTTTACTGGTAAAGGACGTCTTGTTCTTACTGGACAATTAGGTGATGTTATGAAGGAAAGTGCTAGTATTGCGCTAGACTATGTTCGTACACATGCAAAAGAATTCAAAATTGATCCAAAATTGTTTGAAGAAAATGATGTACATATTCACGTACCAGAAGGAGCTGTTCCAAAAGATGGACCAAGTGCTGGTGTTACAATGACAACGGCATTGGTATCTTGTTTCTCTAATATTCCAGTTAAGGCAAATTTAGCTATGACTGGTGAAGTTACGCTAAGAGGAAATGTTCTTCCTATTGGTGGATTAAAAGAGAAATCATTGGCAGCACATCGTTCTGGAATTGATACAATCTTGATTCCAAAAGAAAATGTAAAAGACTTAGATGATGTACCTCAAGAAGTAAAAGACGCAGTTACTTTTATTCCTTGTTCAAATGTCTCTCAAGTGTTACATAACGCATTGGTAAAATAGTATGATCAGTGAATTTGTGATTAGTGCTGTTGAAAAAGAACAATGGCCGGAATCTGATTTACCAGAAGTTGTAGTCGTTGGACGTAGTAATGTTGGAAAATCAAGCTTTATTAATGCACTGACAAATAAGAAAAAACTTGCCTATGTAGGAAATACACCAGGTAAAACACGTTTGATCAATTTCTTTAAGATTGATGATACATGGATGTTGGTAGATGTTCCTGGATATGGCTATGCGAAAATGTCTAAACAAATGCTGATTAAGATGGGTAAAATGATGGATACTTATTTTAATCAAAGAGAGCAGATTTGTTGCGTTGTACAACTTGTCGATGCAAGACATGGAGCCACGCATGATGATTTAGATATGATCGAAATGATTCAAAGTCTTGGAATTCAAATCGTTATCGTAGCTACAAAAGTTGATAAGATTCCTAAGACAAAACGTGTTCGTGCATTGAAAGATATTTCACAACAACTTCATTTGCCAATGAAAAACATCTTTGGAATTAGTAGTACAGAAAAAACAGGTTTTGAACCTGTCTTAGAAAGAATCAGTGAAATTGTAGAACAGGCTAAAAAATAGTCTGTTCTTTTATTATAATGTATGATAATCGATTGCGCATGTAAGTACATTGACTTATAATAAAGAAAAAAAGGAGCTTATTTTATGTCAAAAACATCAAATGTATACGCAAGAATTGAACCAGAAACAAAAGAACAAGCAGAAGCCATTTTATCAAAATTAGGAATACCATCTTCTGTCGCAATTAACATGTTTTATAACCAAATTATTTTAAATAATGGATTGCCTTTTGATGTGAAAATTCCATCAAATAAAATTTTAAATGAAGATGAACTTACAAAAGAGGAATTAGCTAAAGAGATATTGGCTGCTCATGATGAAGTTTTAAAAGGGAATACAATTCCTTTTGATCAGTTTTATGAAACATTGAAAAATAATCTAAAACTATGAATTTTGAAGTAGAAATATCATATAAGGCAATTTTGGATATTCGACACATTTATGCCATATATACCGTCTTTATATATTCCTTATTCGCATGGCTGATCACGGATGTTTTACCAATTGATGTAAGTATTGCTTCACCTTTAGCTGGTACTGACTTATTATTTTTAGCTGGTACTGACTTATTATTTTGTGCACTATTTGGTGGCATGATTGTATCGGAAGTGGCTTAGCCATTCGTTTTGGAAGGGCTATGGATGGAATTGAAGTTATGGCTGTGATTTTCGCAAAACGCTTAGGTATAACGGTCGGTACTTTTGTGATGATATATAATGTGATTTTATATACGTTTTGTGGCATTGTATTAAATAGCTAGGTATTACCACTCTATTCTGTTGTAGCTTATTCAGTAGCATTAAATACAATTGACTTTGATTGATCGAGCTAAATGCGCCATGATTGTAACTGAGTATCCAACCGAAATATGTGAAGCGTTAAGTGATACCTTTGGAAGTGGCGTTACTTGTGTGGATGCCACGGGTGGTTATTCAAAAAGGTCTAAATCCATTGTCTATTTTGTAGTCAACCGATACCAAGTGAATCGAATGAAAGAACAAGTTCATGAAATCGATTATAAAGCTTATATTATCATGAGTGAAGTGGCAGATATTTTTTCAAATAATATGGATAAAGCATAAAGAAAAGTGGGGGAATTAAATTTCCTCCACTTGTTTTGTCCATAGATTTCTTGATGCATCACTTGGCATTCTCCAGTCACCTCTAGGTGAGAAACAAATAGATCCAACCTTAACACCATCTGGCATACAGTTTCTTTTGAATTGTTGGGTAAAGAAACGATTGTAGAATGTTGTGATGGCCTTTTTTATTGTTTCTTTTTCTACATCTTTGAATGCAACACAAGCTAAATCATAGATTTTCTTAGGTTCGTCATGATATCTTAACATTTGATATAAGAAGAAATCATGAAGATCATAAGAACCCAATACTTCTTCTGTCTTTTGAGCAATCTTACCATTTTTATCGGGTGGTAAAAGCTCTGGGGATACTGGTGTATCACAAATATCCATCAATACATCATGTAATATTTCATCTTTTAAGGCAACACTTTCAACAATATAACGAACAAGTGTCTTAGGAACACTGGCATTTACTGCATACATACTCATGTGATCTCCATTATATGTACACCATCCTAAGGCAAGTTCACTTAAATCTCCAGTACCAACAACGATCGCATTATAGGCATTGCTTAAATCCATAAGAATTTGTGTTCTTTCACGAGCCTGAGAGTTTTCATACGTAATATTATGAATTTCTGGATCATGGTGAATATCTTTAAAGTGTTGATTTACACCATCCACAATAGAAATTTCTTCACTAGATACATGAAGAAGATCCATTAAGATTTGCGCATTAGATTTAGTACGTTTTGTCGTTCCAAAACCAGGCATTGTGATCGCATGAATTCCTTTTGAATCATAATTATTGATTTTAAAGGCTTCGTGACATACAAGTAAAGCTAAAGTAGAATCAAGTCCTCCACTAATTCCAATCACAACATCTTTACAATGAATCTTAGAAAGGCGTGTTGCCAAGCCTTGCGCTTGAATGTGTAAGATTTCTAAACAACGAGTAATTCTTTCATCTTGATTGTTTGGAACAAAAGGATAAGCATCGATATAGCGGTCAAATTCAATTTCATGGATTGGCTTTGATGCGAATTCTACAGTTGTATAGTTTACATGGAATAAATCTTGCATACTTGTCTTATAGTGTAGACGATCATGATTTAAGTGGTCTAAATCAATTTGACCATAAATGATCTTATCTGTTTTTGTCTCACTTAAAATAGCTCCATTTTCACAAATTAAATTATGTCCAGAAAAAACTAAATCACTAGAACTCTCTGTAGGACCAGCACTAGCATAGATATAGCCTGCATAACATTTAGCACTTTGATCTCTGACTAAATTTCTTCTGTAGTTTGCTTTTGAAATGATTTCATTGGAAGCACTTAGATTACATAATACATTAGCACCAGCTAGTGCATGGGTTGAACTTACAGGAATGGTAACCCATAGATCTTCACAGATTTCAACACCTAGACAAGCAAATGTAGTAGTATCTTTAAATACAATATGATTTGAAACAGGAACTTTTTTATCTTTGTATGTAAAAGTTGTATTTTCTTTTAGTTCACTTGCACTTGAGAACCATCTTGTTTCATAAAATTCGTTGTAGCTAGGAATATATGTTTTTACTTGAATACCTAGAATATCGTGGTTGAAACAAATGGCGGCACAGTTATAAAGCTTATTATCAATTTCTAAAGGTAAGCCTAATACTGCAACAAGGTTTTCGGGTAGTTCTTCTACAATTTCAAATAAAACTTGTTTGGCTTTATTTAATAATGTGTGTTCATAGAATAAATCTTGACATGTATATCCTGTAATACATAGTTCTGGAAATACAACAAGTTGTGTATCTGAATCTAATTTTTGAATACAATTTAAAATCTCTTCTTTATTAGCCTGTGGGTCTCCAATTGAAACATTTGGCGTACAGGCAGCTGTTTTATAATATGAATAACGATGCATGTTCATACCTCATTTCCATTGATGATTATATCAAAAAAAGACGTCCATTTTAAGGACGTCTTTGATTAATATTCACTTAATTCGTGAAGACGATCTCCATATGCAGATTCATCTGCATCTTTTTTATCGCTTTCAGTTGCATATTTTTTAACTAATGCGCTAGATTTATTGATTGGTTGTAAAGTTCCAGCACCCGCAACACATCCACCAGGACATGCCATACCTTCAAGTAGGTATCCATTTAATCTTCCTGCTTTTGCCATCATCAACATTGTTTTACAGTTCTTTAATCCTTCAGCAGCCTGAACCTTAACTTCTGTTCCAGGGTGTTCTTTTTGAATTAAATCTTTTACAGCTTTGGCAACACCACCACTAACGGCAAATCCACGACCTGCGTTTGTTCCTTCTGTTAATGGATCTGAAGTAGTGATTTGGTCTAATTCAATACCTTTCGCATTGAACATACCCATAACTTCCTCAAAAGTTAATACGAAGTCAATATCACTGCGGATTGATTTACGGCTTGCTTCCAATTTCTTAGCAGCACAAGGACCGATGAATACAACTTTGGCGTTTGGTTTTTCTTTTTTGATTAAACGACCTGTTAATACCATTGGAGTTAATGCCATTGAAATATATGGTGCAAAGTCAGGGAAGTTTTTCTTCGCCATAACTGACCATGCAGGACAGCAACTTGTAGCCATAAATGGTTGTTTTTCAGGAACTTTATCTAAGAAGTCTTCAGCTTCTTCAATTGTACATAAATCAGCACCAATCGCAACTTCCACAACATCCGCAAAACCTACCGCTTTTAATGCAGCTTTTACTTTGTCTGGCGTTACAGCTGGACCAAATTGACCAACGAAAGCAGGGGCAACAGCTGCAATTACTTCATAACCTTCTTTCATGGCATAGATTGTTTGGAAAATCTGTCCTTTATCAACGATAGCACCAAATGGGCAGTTCACTAGACACATTCCACAGCTTACACATTTATCGTAATCGATTTCTGCTTTTCCATCTGCATCAGATTTGATCGCATCCATACCACAACTTGCAGCACATGGACGTTCTAATTTAGTGATTGCGTGATAAGGACATGCATCCATACAACGTCCACATTTAATACATTTTTCTTGATCAATACAGCTTTTACCATTTACGATATGAATCGCATCTTTTGGACAAACTTCTGTACATTGGTGTGATAAACATCCTTGACAAGCGTTTGTGACGAATACTTTCTTTTCTGGACATGCATTACATGCAAATTTAATAATGTTGATAAGTGGATCATCATAATATTTTTTAGCGATCGTACTTTCTTCAATTCCATCAGAAATATTCGTATATTCAGTAATGTCACGAACAGGTAAGCCCATACCTAAACGTAATCTTTCGCCAATGATTGCACGTTCTAGAAAGATACTGTCACGATATTTTGCTTTTGTACCAGGTAAAATTTCATATGGAATCTCTTCCATACGTTTAGAATAATCTGTATTGTCATCGTACGCCATTGAAGCGATGGCAGTAAAGACCTGACGACGAAGGTCAGTTACCGAGTTATAAATTCCTCTCATATTTCCTCCTATTTTTATTCCTCATATAGACTCATACAATATTATATAGTAAAAAGTCTATTTGTGAAAGTTTTAATTAGTATAAAATATTATTATTTTTTTCTAATAGTGATATAATACCGTGCGGGGTGAATTGTTTGGTAAAAATTGTATGGGATTGGAATGGAACATTATTAAATGATGTTGACTTATGTTTTTCTTGTATCAACCGTCTTTTAGTCAGTCATGATTTGAAACCTTTGGATACTCTAAGTCAATATCGTGAAGTATTTACTTTTCCAATAGAAGATTATTACAAAAGGGTTGGCTTTAATTTTGATAAAATACCTTTTTCCATATTAGCTCACGAATATATGGAAGATTATCAAGAAAAAAGTTATGACTGTAATTTACATGCAGATGCATTGAATGTTGTAGAAAAGGCTAAGCGTTTAGGTTTTTCACAAACTGTACTTTCTGCAAGTAAGATGGATTATCTTCTAAGGCAAATGCAAAATTTAAATGTAGATACTTTATTTGATTCAATTTATGGAATCAATGATATCTATGCGAAAAGTAAAGTGGAATTAGCCCATGCGTTTAAACAAACATGCAGCCTGGATGATGAAATTTATTTTGTAGGTGATAGCGTGCATGATTATGAAGTCGCAAAGAGTATTGATGCTAAGTGTATCTTGGTGACAACGGGTCATCAAAATCGTAAGACTTTAGAAAGTGTGAATGTACCGGTTATGGACAGTTTAATGGAAAGTTTGGATTTTATTTATGAAAGAGATTAAGATCAATTCAAATGATGCGAATCAAAGATTAGATAAGTTTTTGATGAAAACTTTTCCTAAACTAGGCAAGTCAATGATGTATAAGGCGATTCGAAATAAAAAAATAAAAGTGAATCGTAAGCGTTGTACTTTTGATCAGAAAATCCAGGAAAATGATAGTATTTTATTATTTTTACCTCCGGATGTTTTAGAAGAGAAAAAAGTGGAAACAAATTATATATCGTCAAAATTAGATGTTATTTATGAAGATGAAAATATCTTAATTGTGAATAAACCCTATGGCTTATTATCACAGAGTGATCAAAGTCAAAATCAAGATTGTCTAGTGAATCGTGTACAAGCATATTTAATGGAGAAAAACGAATATGATCCAAATAAGGAACATTCTTTTGCGCCTAGTATTTGTCATAGATTAGATCGAAATACGACGGGTCTAGTGATTGCTGCAAAAAATGCGAATGCGTTAAGAAAAGTAAATGAGGCAATCGCAAATCGTAAAATCCAAAAGATGTATCGGGCATATATTACTGGTACTTTTAAAGAAAAAGATTTTAGTATGTGCTATTACCTTCGCAAAGAAAATACTGTTGCGAAAGTAAGTGATAAAAAATTAGAAGGCTATCAAAAAGCATTAATGGATGTGCATGTTGAAAGAAATGATGGCGAGAATTCAATATGTACAATTACACTTCATACAGGAAGATTTCATCAAATTCGTGCCTTAATGGGGCATATAAAGCATCCTTTGTTGGGTGACGTCAAATATGGATATCATGGAAAGAAAAAGCCGATAGAATTGATGGCATATCGGTTGGAGTTTCATGATGTAGATTTGCCACTTCAACAAACGGTGTTTGAAATTCCAAGAGCATAGTAGGAGGGTATGAATATGCAAGAATATCGATATCTATTAGATATTGCCTTAATTTTATTAATGACAAAAGCCTTTGGACTTTTTTCTCGTCGATTACGTATGCCATCTGTAGTAGGTGCATTGATCGCAGGAATCGTTTTAGGGCCTGCGGTATTAAATATAGTTGAGCCAAGTAAGTTAATTGAATCTTTATCGGAAATTGGTGTTATCGTCTTAATGTTTGCGGCTGGTCTTGAAACAAGCATAACAGATTTAAAGAAAGCAGGACTAAAAGCATTTATTATTGCGACACTTGGTGTGTTGGTTCCATTAGCTGTTGGATACGTGGTTGGTGGATTCTATAATGTTGGACCAGATGCATGGTTACACAACTTATTCTTAGGTGTTATTTTAACAGCTACAAGTGTTGGTATTACGGTAGAAACATTAAAAGAAATGGGATGTATGTCTACAGAAAGTGGAAATGCGATTCTAGCAGCAGCTGTTATTGATGATGTTTTAGGTATTATTTGTTTAACATTAGTAACAGGTATGGCTGATAGTTCAGTTAATATTGGTGTTGTTATGTTTAAAATCTTATTGTTCTTTGTGTTTGCCGTTGTTGTAGGTCTGATTTTACACAAAGTATTCTCATGGTGGTTTGAACATGATTCATGTGGTGGACTACAAAGATATTCAATCGTATCTTTTGCGTTCGCATTGATTATGGCCTTCTGTTCAGAAGCCTTCTTTGGTGTTGCAGATATCACTGGTAGTTTTGTGGCTGGTTTGATTCTTTCAGGTACAAGACAATGTGATTATGTCACAAAACGTATTTCAACATTATCTTATATGTTGATTACACCTGTATTCTTTGCGAGTATTGGATTAAAACTTTCTCCAATCACATGGAATGCCAAACTTATTGAGTTAGTTATTGTATTATGTGTGGTTGCCGTTTTGACAAAAATTGTTGGATGTGGTCTAGGTGCTATTGTATGTAAATATACACCTACACAAGCCATTCGTATTGGATGTGGTATGATCAGTCGTGGTGAAGTTGCCTTGATTGTCGCAAATAAAGGTATGGCATTAGGTATCTTACCTGAAGTCTTTGTGACTCCAGTATTATTATGTGTCGTATTCACAACGGTTATTACACCAATCTTGTTAAAAATTGTATATAAAAAGAAACCAAATGATGCAGATTTTGTACAAACTGCAAATTGTTAATAATAAATTCACATTGAGTCTTTATACTGAAAGTATGAAGACTCTTTTTTTTATGCTTATCATTACTTTTTTAATCAAACCATTTCAACTATCGACTGTTTATTTAGTTCTTTTCTTGTATTTTCTTGCCAAAAAAGACTATGAAACGATGTATATTGAAAAGTATTGGATTTTTCCTTCTATACTTCTTTTATTCTTTTGTTCAAGTTATGTGCCAGTATTAAATCGAATCTGTACAAGTCTAGTTTTTCTTTTTGTCAGTGGAATAATTAAATTGATTAAATCAGATTGGATTGGCAGTGCTGATGTGTGTTATTTGACTTTTTTTGGATTATATTTAGGGATAGAAAGAATGCTTGTAGCTTTATATATTAGTATTTTACTTGGATTTCTTTGGATTTTATATAAAAAAAAGCATATCCTTCCCTATGTATCATGCTTATGCATCGGTGTATGGATTGCCGTTTTGAAAGGATATACGATTTTTCATTTTCTAATAAATCTTTTTTCTTGAGGACAAGTAATATCTACATCATTAAACTGAATATGATGACTTTGAAGTAAAAGTCCTGTATCATCAGTCATTTTACCGCCATATAAAGAATCATTTAAAATGGGATGGTTTAAAGAAGCACATTGAACGCGAATCTGATGCTTTCTTCCAGTAAGAATCGTTACTTGAATTAATGAACAATCTTTATAATTTTTAATTGTGTTGAATATGGAAATACTTTCTTTTCCATTTGGATGAATGATCATCTTTTTGGCATTATGACGATCTCTGGCAATATTTGAAATAATCTTTTTATTTTTATAATTTGTATGGCCTTGTACTAAGGCAATATATTCTTTTTTAATATGGTGTTCTTCCATATTTTTGTCGCAATAGGCCTGAAAGAATGGGTGCTTACAAAATAAGACTAAACCACTTGTTTCATAATCAATTCGATGAATAGCTTGAGCAGGATATTTATTTTGGTTTAATTGTAAATATCCATTAATTCGAGCTTGTAGAGTATCTTGATTATTTCCGTCATCGTGTACTAATAAAAAGGGTGGTTTAAATGCTACTATTAGAAAGGTATCTTCATATAAAATATCAACGGGTTCATAATTGATTTCAACATCTTTTTTTGGGTAGTTAAAATATACCATTTTTTTCTCTTCATCTATTTTTAAATATTTTTTATGGGCTTTTGAAATACAAAAAGTCTCAAAGATTTCTTGAGAAGTTGTTGTATATTGCATGTAGTTTTCATTTATGTTTTTTATGAGCATATCAATAGAATATTTTAATGATGCGTGGCATAATGTCAATAGAAGAACAGGAGGAAATACTGTATGAAAATCTTTAAAAATTTAGAAACTGGTAGTGTTGTTGAAGGATTGATGATGGATGTTGTTCCTAGTGGGTATCGTGAATTAAAAGCTGGTGAAGTGGATGCAGCACAAGAAAAACATGTTCCACAAGTAAGTGTAGAAGATAATAAGTTAAAAGTTGTAGTGGGAAGTGTTGAACATCCAATGTTAGAAGCACACTATATCACAAATATCTGGGTTGAATATAGTGATGGAACTGTGGATCGTGCAGGACTTGTACCAGGAAT
>OLSX01001660.1_pt1 | contig 20892 bp, 15 predicted proteins | sample 1673141 | NCBI WGS metagenome assembly OLSX01 (sample SAMEA3136759, study PRJEB25190) | human gut metagenome | biome: human gut; feature: human-associated habitat; material: faeces | place: Austria | collected 2013
AATCTGTTCTTTTACATCTACTGGAAGCGCTATTCCCATGTGTTCTGCACGGTCCATCTGTTCCTGCGTAAATTCCTGCATTTTCTGCGTTTCTTTTCCTGTTATCATATTTCTCGCCATATAAATTCCTCCTGTGTTCTAAAAAAAGGCATAACCGGCAGAACCTTCTTCTACCAAATTATGCCATCTTTCCTGTTTATTTATTCCAGACCGAAGTCCCGTTTTCTGGTTTCCTTGCCAGTTTCACTTTCCCGCTGACTCTTTTCTTTATAAATCTGCAGTTTCTCATGAATAGAACCTCGTGCCGGTCTTTCTTCTTTCTCTTTTGATTCCGACTGCTCTGTTTCTGTATCTTCCCGCTCATCCATATTGAGAAGTGCATTTAATTCTGACAGCCGCTCCAGTTTTTGGCTCAGTTCCTCTTCTTTTGGAAATGGCTTCCCGACTTCCTCTTTGGCATTTGTCATCTGCTCCTGAACCGTTTCCAGCCGTTCGGCCCCGGCAACCCCGCACCGGTATTCGTCACGCGGGGCGTGGTCAGCCACGGCGAGACGAAGCTCGTCGGCGCCGACTGCGAGCACCTGCGCATGGACCTGATGCAGCGCCAGAAACCCAACACGACGATTCAGACGATCGCCTTCCAGCAGCCGACCCACTACGAGTGGATCCGCGCGGGACATCCGATCGACGTCTGCTATCAGATCGTAGAGAACCACTACCGGGGCTCGGTTTCGGTACAGCTCCGCATCAAGGACATCAAACCCCTGCGGGGCAAGCAATAATACGGCCGGCGACGTCCGTAAAAACCGGAGCTTTCAGGCTCCGGTTTTTTACGTGTCCCGCCCGACGACACCGGCGGCGGCATTCCGTCCGAACCGCTCCTTCCCGCTCCCGAAACGAAAAATCCGATACAACAAAGTCGGGTTTTAGTTTCTAATTATTAGAAAAATCACTACATTTGACACAAAATAGTAATTGTTAGACCTTTTCTACCCAATATGAGTAAACCCTTCAAGCGTTATCTCGTCACCTCGGCACTGCCCTACGCCAACGGCCCGGTACACATCGGCCACCTGGCGGGCGTCTATATCCCGTCGGATATCTACACGCGCTACCTGCGCCTGAAAGGATACGACGTGATCTCGGTCTGCGGCAGCGACGAGCACGGCGTGCCCATCACCATCAAGGCCCGCAAAGAGGGCGTCACGCCCCAGCAGATCGTCGATCGCTATCACCAGTTGATTAAATCGTCGTTCGAAGGGCTCGGCATGTCGTTCGACATCTACTCGCGCACCTCGTCGAAGACCCACGCCGCGACAGCGTCGGAGTTCTTCCGCAAGCTCTACGACGAAGGCAAATTCATCGAGCGGACCTCGGAGCAATACTACGACGAGGAGACCCAGACGTTCCTCGCCGACCGCTATATCGTGGGCACCTGCCCCCGCTGCGGCAACGACCGCGCCTACGGCGACCAATGCGAAAAGTGCGGATCGACCCTTTCGCCGGACGAACTGATCAACCCGCACAGCGCCGTATCGGGTTCCGTACCCGTGAAACGCGCCACCAAGCACTGGTATCTGCCGTTGGACCAGTACGAGGGTTTCCTGCGCGAATGGATCCTCGAAGGGCACAAAGAGTGGAAAACCAACGTCTATGGGCAATGCAAGAGCTGGCTCGACGGCGGTCTGCAACCGCGTGCGGTGAGCCGTGACCTGGACTGGGGCATTCCCGTACCGGTCGAAGGGGCCGAAGGCAAGGTGCTCTACGTCTGGTTCGACGCGCCGATCGGCTACATCTCGGCGACCAAGGACCTGACGCCCGACTGGGAGAAATACTGGAAGGACGAAGAGACCAAAATGGTGCACTTCATCGGCAAGGACAACATCGTCTTCCACTGCATCGTCTTCCCGGCCATGCTCAAGGCGCACGGCGGCTACATCCTGCCTGAAAACGTCCCTGCCAACGAATTTCTGAACCTCGAGGGCGAAAAGATCTCGACCTCGCGCAACTGGGCCGTCTGGCTGCACGAATACCTGGCCGACTTCCCCGGCAAGGAGGACGTGCTGCGCTACGTGCTCTGCGCGAACGCCCCCGAAACCAAGGACAACGACTTCACCTGGAAGGACTTCCAGGCCCGTAACAACAACGAGCTGGTAGCCGTGCTGGGCAACTTCGTAAACCGGGCTTTAGTCCTGACACACAAATACTTCGACGGCGCAGTGCCCGCCTGCGGCGCACTGACGGACTACGACCGCGAAACGCTTCGGGAACTCTCCGGCGCGAAGGAAGCCCTCGAAAACAACATCGAAAACTACCGGTTCCGCGAAGCCTTGAAGGAGGCGATGAACATCGCCCGCCTGGGCAATAAATACCTGGCCGACACCGAACCGTGGAAACTCATCAAAACCGATCCCGAACGGGTCAAGACGATCCTGAACATCGCTTTGCAGATCACCGCAAACCTCTCGATCGCCATCGAACCGTTCATGCCCTTCTCGGCGAAGAAAATCGTCGGGATGTTGCAGGCAGGACCCTTCGGCTGGGAGAAACTGGGCAGCACCGACCTGCTCGCTGCCGGACATCGGATCGGCGAAGCCGTACTTCTCTTCGAAAAGATCGAGGACGACGTAATCCAACGCCAGCTCGACAAGTTGGCGGCGACCAAAGCGGCGAACGCTTCGGCCGAAGCAGCACAACACATTGAAGATCAAAAGGAAACAACGACTTTCGACGATTTTCAAAAGATGGATATCCGTGTTTCGACGATCCTCGCCGCTGAAAAAGTCGCCAAGACGAAAAAGCTGTTGAAACTGACCGTCGATACAGGCATCGACAAGCGCGAAATCGTTTCGGGCATCGCCGAATACTACACACCCGAAGAACTCGTCGGGAAACAGGTGCTCGTACTGGTAAATCTGGAACCGCGCGAACTGAAGGGCATCCTCTCTCGTGGCATGATTCTGATGGCCCAGGACGCTTCGGGCAAATTAAGGCTGTTACAACCTGACGATCAGACAAATCCGGGTGCGACAGTCGGATAATAAAGATATTTCTTGAACAAAAGATACAACCTTTAATATTAAAAAACAATGGAGAACATCGATTGGGGCTCTCTCGGCTTCAACTACATGAAGACCGATTTCAATGCCCGCTATACTTGCACGGACGGCAAGTGGAGCGAAATGGAAATTACAAGCGACGAGTACATCAACATGCACATGTCGGCATCCTGCCTTCACTACGGCACGGCTCTTTTCGAGGGCTTGAAAGCCTTCCGGGGCGCTGACGGCAAAGTACGTCTGTTCCGCGTCGAAGAGAATGCAAAACGCTTGCAGTCGTCGGCAAAACGCCTCTGCCTGCCCGTACCGACGATCGATATGATCGTCAAAGCCTGCGTAGAAGTGGTTAAGCGCAACGAGCGTTTCATCCCGCCCTACGGCACCGGCGCATCGTTCTACCTGCGCCCCGTTATGTTCGGCACGACGGCAGGACTGGGTGTAAAACCCTCCAAGGATGCCTTGCTGGTGGTTTACGGCTCGCCCGTAGGCGCTTACTTCAAAGGCGGCATCAAGCCGATGAAGGTCGCAATCGACCGCGAACAGGACCGTGCTGCTCCACGTGGAACAGGCGACGTGAAGGTGGGCGGTAACTATGCAGCCAGCCTTATGTCGGGCGAGCACGGACACGAGCTCGGCTATGCGAGCATCATGTACCTCGACGCAACCGAGCACAAATACATCGAAGAGTGCGGCGCAGCCAACTTCTTCGGCATCAAGAACAACACGTATATCACGCCGAAGTCGAACTCCGTACTTCCGTCGATCACCAACAAGAGCCTCCGTCAATTGGCTCAAGACCTGGGTCTGAAGGTCGAGGAGCGTCATATTCCGGTGGACGAACTCCCGACTTTCGAGGAGTGCGGCGCTTGCGGTACGGCAGCTGTCATCTCGCCGATCGGCAGCATTTACGACATGGACACGAAGCAAACCTACACCTACGGCGACGAAGTAGGAAAGGTTTCTCTGCAACTCTATACGCTTTTGCAGGACATCCAGTACGGCCGCACCGAAGACAAACACAACTGGTGCACGATCGTCATGTAATCGACACCCGCAAAACTCAAGAAAAAGGGATGTTCCACGTGGAACATCCCTTTTTCTTACTGCATGTTTTCTTTACCACCACTTACAAACAGTCGTAAAAAAATCGGGAATAGCCACCGCCACTCCCGACAATATAAGACAGAAAATACAATCGCACAATTTATCAACCGATCTTAATCCGCATCGACAAACGACAAATACATCCAAAAACGATTGTCAAATTCGGGAACATAGCAGTTAAACCGTATTGCTCAATCCCAATAAAAGACTTTATCGACCGAATTTCACCAGCAACACATTCACATCCGCCGGAGAAACTCCGGGAATACGGGAAGCCTGCCCTATCGTCGCAGGTCGGATTCGGGTGAGTTTCTGCCGGGCTTCGATCGTCAGGGCATTCATCGAATGGAAATCGAAATCGGCCGGGATACGGATATTCTCCAGGCGATGCAATTTGTCGGCAATGAATTTTTCCCGTTCGATATACCCTTTGTACTTGATCTGGATCTCGGCTTCCTCGACGACCTCGGCATCCATCTCCTGCTCGCGCAGAAAATCGCCGAGCTTCGGCAAAACACCCGAGAACAGATCGAAGGTCACATTGTTACGCATCAACAAGTCGTGCAGTTTCCGACCTTGCGAAATCGGGTCGCAACCGAGCGATTTCAAACAGTCGTTAATTTCGTCCGGTTTGACACTCAGTCCGCGAGCGAATGCTACGAGCGATTCTACGAGTCGATTTTTTTTGCAGAAACTATCGTACCTTTTTTGCGAAATCAGCCCGATTTTATATCCGATCGGAGTCAATCGAATGTCGGCATTATCCTGCCGCAAGAGAATCCGATACTCGGCACGCGAAGTGAACATACGATAAGGCTCGTCCACCCCTTTGGTCACCAGGTCGTCGATCAATACCCCGATGTAGGCTTCGTCGCGTGCCAATACCAGCGGTTCCTCCCCCATCCTGCGGCGATGCGCATTGATACCGGCCATCAACCCCTGCGCCCCGGCCTCTTCATAGCCGGTCGTCCCGTTGATCTGGCCGGCGAAATAGAGGCCGTCCACCAGCTTGGTTTCGAGCGAATGGTGCAGTTGCGTCGGCAGGAAATAGTCGTACTCGATCGCATAACCCGGACGGAAAATATGCAGATCCTCGAACCCCTCGATGGCGTGCAATGCCTCCCACTGAATGTCCCAGGGCAGCGACGAGGAGAACCCGTTCAGGTAATATTCGTTGGTCGAACGACCCTCCGGCTCGAGAAAAAGCTGGTGCTGGTCCTTATCAGCGAATGTGTTGAGCTTGTCCTCGATACTCGGGCAATAACGGGGACCGATCCCCCGGATCGTACCGTTGAAAAGCGGCGAATCGCCGAAACCCTTCCGCAGAATGTCATGCACCTTCTTCGAAGTATAGACCAAAAAGCACGGAAGCTGATTCTGCACCGGATGCGTATCGGCAGAAAAAGAGAATTTCGAGGGATTTTCATCCCCGTATTGCGGTTCCAGAATTTCGAAATTGATCGTCCGCGCATCGAGTCGCGCAGGGGTCCCGGTCTTCATCCGGCCGGCTTCGAAACCCATCGCCACGAGCGATTCGGTCACTCCGTGCGAAGCCGAATCCCCCGCACGGCCGCCCTCGGCGTGCGAACGACCGCAATACATCATCCCCGCCAGAAACGTCCCGGCAGTCAGGATCACGCAGTCGGCCGAGAACTCCACCCCCATCTGTGTCCGAATCCCGCGCACTTGCGGCCGACCCTCCTCCGCAGGCTGCTGCCCGAAGAGCAGTTCGACCGCAGTGTCCTGCCAAAGATAGAGGTTGGGGGTATTCTCCAGCGTACGCCGCCATTCGGCCGAGAAACGCGACTTATCGCACTGGGCCCGGGGACTCCACATCGCCGCCCCTTTCGAGCGGTTGAGCATGCGGAATTGGACAGCCGTAAGGTCGGTAATCCGCCCCATCTGCCCTCCCAAAGCATCTATCTCTCTGACTATCTGACCTTTAGCAACACCACCTACGGCCGGATTACAAGACATATCGGCCAACTTGGTCATGTCCATCGTCACGAGCAGCGTGCAGGAGCCGAGCCGCGCTGCCGCCGAAGCCGCCTCGCAGCCGGCATGACCGCCGCCGACCACGATGATATCGTAATGTAAAACCATATCTCCTTTTCCATGAATTGCGGAAAACACCGCCGCCCGTCAATCCGACGACCGACCGCCGCACGGCAAAGATACGAACAAAGTCGCTTATCCGAAAAAGCCGAAACCGCACGCAACGGCAACTTTCGCCCAACTATCCGCCGTCCGACGGCGAAAGTCGGATCGAAAACGGCAACCTCACGGCAAAACGTCGCCGCAGCGCCGAAAAGATCGGCAAGCACGGGCTGTCCCGCCAAAAACGGATTCTCCCGCTTCCGGCACACTCCGGCGACCCGCGCGGGAAAATCCCGAACTTTGTCAGCATTTTCCCGCAAAAATAAACTTCTCTCCGGCAAGGAGCCGACAATCCATGCCGCCCATTCCGGAAGAATACAAACGATTAAAGGGTTGCGGACACAACCAACGGCCGGATCCGTCCCCGCACGGCGGAAACGCCTCCTACGAAAGCCGAATCTTCGCAGTCCACCTCTCCCGGCTACCGATTCGCCGCGCAGCGGACCCGATCGACAGCCCCCACAACTGCTGCCGCAGCCACCGCAGCCGGCACTTCCCGCAAGCAAAGTCGTCCGCTTCAGTCCCAACGAAGGAAAACGCGATTACAGCGTCCTTTTTGGAGGCGCAGCGACCCGAATTCCCCTCCGAAGAAAGGACTTAAGAGAGAGTCGGCATTACAGACACGGCCTCCGGCCGCGAACGAACGAACGTCGAATGACGGACATTGAAATATACGATTGCCGGGGAAAATCCATCTTTCTTCGGGAACCGGTTCCAAACAAAAGACGAATCCGCCCATAAACCGCCGTTTCAGCGTCTTTAACGGCCCATCCTATCGTCGTGAGAACGACCGTTATGGTATATTCGAACGATTTTAAGGAGCATTTCAGGCGTTAAAAATACATCCTTTCGTGAAAGAGTTCGCAACCCTGCGGCCGGCTCCCTCTGCAAACCGTCTTTTCAGCACCTTGAGCCGCCCATCCCGCCGTCGGGAAAGAACCGACCGTATGATATATTCGAACGATTTTACGGGATATTTCAGGCATTAAAAATAATCCTGCCGGGAAAGGGCCCGTAACCCCGCGACCGAATCCCCTCGCAAAGCCCTATTTCAGCCCTTTGGACAGCTCATCCCACTGTCGGAGGTAGCGATCCTCCTTGCGGTGCATTTGAGCGTTCGCACGGGGTGTCTTATCCTTCTGTCCGCACAGATGGAGCAAACCGTGCACCACCACGCGGCGCATTTCGGTCAGCTTCGCGGCGCCGTATTCGCGTGCATTGTCCGCAACGGTTTCCACGTCGATGAAAATGTCGCCCGACACGATCCGGGCGCCCTTGCGGTCGCTGTAATCGAACGTGATGACGTCGGTATAGTAGTCGTGCCCGAGGAACTGCCGGTTCATCTCCAGCAGGCGGGCCGCCGAGCAAAAAATATAGGTCACATCCCCCAGTTCATACCCCTCTTCCCGGGCTACGCGGTCCAGCCACACGGCCGTGAGCCGTTTCTGCGGCAGGCGATAGGTACAGTCATCGGTATAATAGCGTACGGCCATAGACGGTTATTTTTTGAAGCAATCCGAAGCACGCATCTGCACTTTGGGCGACGGTCCGTAAATACCGAACACCATCTTGTACTCGGGCTGCATGGTCGTCACATCGACCCCCGATCCGATCGTTCCGATCTGCTGGTTGCGGGCCACCTTGTCGTCCTTGCCCACCGTCACGGAATTGAGGTTGGCATACGAAGAGATGTATTCGCCGTGGGCTATATAGACGTCGTATTTGTTGGTGATCCGGTTGCGTTTCACCTCGACGACCTTGCCTTCGTAGATCGAAATCACCTGCGCCCCCTTCGGCCCCGCGATCTCGGCCATATTGCCCTTGTAGCGCTTCACCCCGCCGCCGACCACCGGCAGCCGCAGATTCGAAGTCTTCGCCGTAAAGGTGTTGCCCTCCTTGTTACCCCGGGTCAGCTTGCGCAGCTCGTCGATCGCCACGTCGAGCCGTTGCTCGCGGGCGATTTTCTGTTGCAGGGCAGCTTTTTCCTTCTTGGAGAGCTGCTTGATGTTGGCACGCGCCGCCTGCGAATCTTTCTGCAGGCGGGTCCGCTGCGTGGTCAGGCTGCGCTTCACCGAATCCAGCGCCCGCTGCTGCCCGGTCAGCCGGGTCCGCTCGACGGACACCTGCTCCGAAAGCGTCACGATCTGCTCCATCTGCCGTTCCCGCATGGCCGCCACCTCCCGCAGATTGGTGATGCGGCGGGCCACCTGATTGAAGTCGCTCGAAGAGAAGAGGTAGGTCAGATAATTGTTGTGTTTGTAGTTGCGGTATGCCTCGCGCACCATCTCGGCATAGCGCCGTTTATGGGCGTCGAGCGATGCCGACAGCCCCCGGGCCACGCTGTCCGTACGGGCCACCTCGACCTCGAGCTTACGGGCATCCCGCTCCGTCACGTCGAGCAGCTGGTTGCGCGAATCGATCTGACGGGCCAGACGGCGCACCGTCTCCTCGGCCGAGGCACGTCCCTTCTTGAGCTTCGAAATCTCCTGTTCCTCCCGGGCGATCTGCTTTTCGAGGTCGGCGATCAACCGTTTCTGCGCCGCGATCTGCTGGTCGGTATTCTGGGCCGCAAGCGACCCTGCACCAAGTAGAAGGAAAAGAAACAAAACGACCTTCGGCAAACGGATACACAGCGTGCGGACCGACTCCGCCCGCTGCGGGAAACGATACGAATGGTTCAAGGCTTGTCGCATAGTCAGGGCTTGGATTTGAGTTGCCGGATACGCTCTTCGATCGCCCGGGGATCGTCATATCCCTTCTCCAGCGCTTTGCGCCAGTAGGTTTCGGCCATGAACTTCTCCCCGAGAGCCGCCAGGATGTCCCCGTAATGCAGGTAGAGTTCCGGATTCTCGCTGCGGTCGAAAGAGATCGCCTGCTGCATCGTTCGACGAGCCTCCTGCAGCCGTCCAAGACGGAACAGCACCCAGGCATAGGTATCCAACAGCGTGGCGTTGTTGCCGTCCAGCTCCACCGCACGGGCTGCCATGGCAAAGGCCCGGTCGAGCTGACGGGGATCCCGGGACGATTCGCTTATAAAATAGGCGTAGTTATTGAGCACCATCGGGTTATCGTAGTAATAATGCAGCGAACGGTCGTAAGCCTCGAAACACCGGCGGCGGTATTTGTCCCGTTCCGAGTCCTTCCGTCCGGCCTCCTCCATCTGGTGATAAGCGTCGCCGATATATCCCCACACGGCTCCGCGCAGGGAGTCCGCATCAGCATATTTGAGGGCTTTTTTATAGCTGCCGATCGATTGCGACAACTTTCCGGTATACCCCTGGGCGTGTCCCTTGCGGGCATACAGCTCGGTATTTCCAGGGAAAACCTCGAGCGCCCGGTCGATATACAGATAAACCGAATCGAGCCGCTTGCGGTAAGTTTCGATGTCGATCACCGCACGGTAATAGTCCAACTGGGGAGGCCGGTCGGCCAGATGCAGCTTGTAGAGGGTCAGCGCCTGCTCCAGCTCCCCGGCATTGATCAGGTGCTGCGCATACAGTTCGACGACGTCCTTATCGTCGGGATAGCGGATCGCAAGCGTCGAAATCAAGTCGTTGAGCTGAAAGAAGTTGTCCCGGTAAAAACGGACGTCGAGCGTCAGCTGCCGGAAAATGCGGACCTTTTCCGACAAGGGGAGCTCGTCGATTTCGAAAAGCCTTTTCGACACGGCCAGATAAGCATGCGAATCGTTGCGCTTGTTGTAGAATTCGGCGAGCGAAGCCAGCGCCGGGACATTCATGGAGTCGATCTCCAACGCCCGGTTATACTCGGCTATGGCCAACGAATCCTGTTTGGCAGCACCGTACAGGTCGGCCAGAATCACGTGGTTTTCCGCTTCGTAAGGAATCGCCTCGGCCATCTCCCTGGCTTCGGCCAGCGCACGGTCCAACTGCCCCGTGCGAATCAGCAACTGGCGTTTCATCGCCCCCAACAAAGGCATTTTACCGAAACGCATCTCGGCCGAATCGAGCATATCGATCGCCGAATAGGGCATCCCGGCCTGCTGGTACAGGATCGCCAGAATACGAATGTTGTCGGGATTGGTCGGGTCGAGCGCCGAAAGCCGCACGAACAGCGGACGCGCCTTGTCGAGTTCTCCCTCAGCAAGCAGTTTTTGCCCGTAAAGCTGCCCGTACCACTTGTTGAGCGAGTCCAGCCGGTAAGCACGCCGTGCCCACGCCGTACCCTGCGGATCGCCGTCGGGAGTCACCGAAGAGAGGCGGAACCAGGCCGGAGCATACGCGGAATCGAGCTCCAGGGCCTGCAGGAACAGTGCCCGGGCCGCCAGGGTGTCCTCTCCGATCAAGAGTTTTTTCACACCCTCGGTATAGTATTCGGTCGGTCGCAGCGAGTCGGGCCACGAGGCCTCCGCCGCAGGTGCGGGCAACGCCTCCTCCTGCGGGACGAACCCCGTGGAGAAAGCCGTGCAGAGCACCAGAATCGCAAGCATCCGCTTCATTGAAATCGTTGAGTTTGTATCTTCGTTCTTCGCCGGAAGAGTGCAATGAACAAGACGCAGCCCCTCCCTTCGTCTGTCAAGAAAACGTCGGAGAACCGCTTTTCGTATTCCCGCGAACGATACGGAACTTCATCCCCGGAACATCCCGGCATCCGGCGGGCGATTCGCCGCTCCCCGACCCGGGGAGTGTACCGCAGCGCTTAAAGCACCGTATCGAACTGATGCAGGAACCGTATGTCGTTCTCGAAATAGAGCCGCAGGTCCTTCACGCCGTATTTGAGCATGGCGATACGCTCGACCCCCATGCCGAACGCGAACCCGGAATATTTCTTCGAATCGATTCCATTGGCCTCAAGCACATTGGGATCGACCATGCCGCAGCCCATGATCTCCAGCCAACCCGTGCCCTTGCAGACGTTGCAGCCCTTGCCGCCACAGAGGTTGCACGACACATCGACCTCGGCCGACGGTTCGGTGAAGGGAAAGTACGAGGGGCGCATGCGGATCGTGGCGTTCTCGCCGAAAACCTCCTTGGCGAAGTAGAGGATCGACTGTTTCAGATCGGCGAACGACACGCCCTCGTCGATATAGAGTCCCTCGATCTGGTGGAAGATGCAGTGTGCGCGGTAAGAAATCGCTTCGTTGCGGAAAACGCGGCCCGGGCAGATCACCCGGATCGGCGGCTTCTGCCGCTCCATCGTCCGCACCTGAATCGACGAGGTGTGGGTCCGCAGTAGCACGTCGGGGTTCTTGGCGATAAAGAACGTATCCTGCATGTCGCGGGCCGGATGCTCGGGCGGAAAGTTGAGCGCCGAGAAGACATGCCAGTCGTCCTCGATCTCGGGACCCTCGGCCACCGTATAGCCCAGCCGCGAGAATACCTCGACGATCTGGTTGGTCACCAGCGAAATGGGATGACGCGAACCCAGCTCCTCCGCAGAACCGGGACGGCTCATGTCGGGAATCCGCTGCGAGGAGTCCCCGGCGGCGTCCGCAAGTTGCCCCCGCAGGGCGTTGATCCGCTCCTGCGTCCGGTTCTTAAGGTTGTTGAGCTTCTGGCCGAACTCCCGTTTCAGCTCGGGCGCCACGCTCTTGAACTCCTCCATAAGGGCCGTCAGCTCGCCTTTTTTCCCCAGCATCCGGATTCGGAAATCCTCGATCTCGGCCGCAGCTTTGGGTTTGAATGCCTCCACCCGTTCGAGCAGCTCGTTGATTTTATCGTTCATAACCTAAAGTTTACGCTTTATTTTGTACTTTTACGCACGGTTTAATAGGCAAAGTTAATAAAAATATCAGGATATGAAGCGGAAAATCCTCTCTTTTCTCGCGGCGGGAATGCTTTTCACCCTTCCGGCAGCGGCCCAGAGCGTCGGGGTGGTCATGAGCGGCGGCGGAGCCAAAGGACTTTACCATATCGGCGTATTGCAGGCACTCGAAGAGAGCGGCATTCCGATCGACTACGTGTCGGGAACCTCGATGGGTTCGATCATCGCGGGCATGTACGCCGCAGGATATTCCCCCGAAGAGATGCGCCGGATCGTCGCTTCGGGTGTGGTCAAACAGTGGGTTTCGGGGCGCATCGACCCCAGCTACCTGCCCTACTACCGCCGCAATACCGGCACCCCGATCTTCCTCTCGATCCGCCTCAACATGAAGGACCACCCGGACGACCCCAACGCGAGCCGTTTCCGCCTGCCTTCGTACCTGATCTCCTCGAATCAGATCGACCTGGCCCTCGCCGACCTGTTCGGCCCGGCCACGACAGCTTCCCGGCGGGACTTCGACAGCCTGATGGTGCCGTTCCTCTGCGTGGCGAGCGATATGAACACCCGCCGTCCGGTGGTGCTGCGCAAGGGCGACATGGGCGAAGCGATCCGTTCGTCGATGTCCATTCCGCTGGCGTTCAAACCCATGAAAATCGACACGATGCTACTCTACGACGGCGGCATCTACGACAACTTCCCCTGGGAACCCCTCGACAAGGAGTTCCATCCCGATTTCCTGATCGGCAGCAAATGCACGTCGGGAAACAACGACATCACGGAGAACAGTTCGCTCGTCGATCAAGCCTTCTCGCTGGCCATGAACAAGACCAACTACGACATGCCCAAAGGACGCAGCCTGATGATCAACCGGGCCGTCAATGTCAGCATGCTCGATTTCAACAGCGCCGACTCGATCATCGAAGCGGGCTACCGCGACGCACTGGCCCAGATTCCGGTCCTGCGGGAGAAAATCCACCGCACCGTCACGCCCGAAGAGATCCGCACCAAGCGGGCGGCTTTCCGCGAAAAGTGTCCCCCGATCATCTTCGACGACTACGAGTTCGAAGGACTCACCCATGCACAAACGGCCTATGTACGCGACGTCATGCGGCTGGACGACACCTACGACGGACGGCAGCGGCAGATGAGTTTCCCCGAATTCCGCGACGACTTCTTCTCCGTCATAGGCAACGACGAATTTTCGGTCGAATACCCCGAATTCCGGTACGACCCGCTGCGGGAACGGTATTCGGTCAAGCTGAAGATGTCCGCACGCGAAAACCTCCGGTTCCTGATCGGCGGCAACATCTCCTCGACGGCTTTCAACCAGGCATTCATCGGTTTCGACTACCACACGATCCGCCGCGTGTCGCAATGGGCTTTCGCCGGTATTTACATCGGCCCGACCTATGCGACCGGTTCGCTGGGCGGGCGCACGGACTTCTACCTTTGGAAACCCTTCTCGCTCGACTATTCCTACAATTTCGAAGTCCTGAACCTGCGGCACGGCAACTTCGGCAACCTCACGCCGATCGATAACACCAAATCGGTCAAGAACAACCAGGGATTCCTCTCCATCGGACTCACCATGCCTCTGACACACAACAGCCTGGCATCGCTGCGGTTCAACGGAGGACAACAAGCCTACCGCTACGACGCCCCCTTTCCCGACACGGATCCCGACACCGACCTGACGCGCTTCTCCTTCTTCGGCACCAAACTGGATATCGCCCGCAACACGCTCGACAAGATTCTCTACCCGCGCCGGGGGTCCGAAATATCCCTCTCGGGCATCTACATCACGGGGCGCGAACGGTACAAACCCGCCGAATTCGGACGTAAGCGAAGTTTCAATGCCCACCGCGAATGGTTCGGCGCCAAATTCCAGTGGAACCACTATTTCGACCTGCCCGGCTGCAAATGGTTCTCGTTCGGATTCAACATCGACGCCGTCTGGACCACGCACCCCCGGTTCCAGACCGAAACGGCTACATTGATGTCGCTGCCGGCCTATCAGCCCGTCGTACACTCCCAGATGGCTTTCATGCCCGACTACCGGGCGAAAAACTTCCTGGCCGGCGGTCTGATGCCCACTTTCGATCTGCTGCCCAATTTCTTCCTGCGCACGGGATTTTATGCCATGTACCGCGACAACCGGGGGCTGCCCGGCGAAAAGATGCAATACATCACCGAAGCCTCGTTCGTCTATCACACGCCCATCGGACCGGTCAGCCTGTCGCTCACCAAATACGACCTGAAGAGCTGGCACAATATGTACCTCACTTTCAATTTCGGCTACGCGATCTTCGCTCCCAGCGGGCATTTCTATTGATTATTTCCCAGTCGCCCTATTCCCGAAAGGCCGTACGCAAAGCATCCGGTAAAAACTCAAACGGGTCAAACCGGAAACAGAAAATCCGCCTTGCCGCATGATGCAAGTCGAATCATAAAATAAAGAGGGCTGCGCAATGCAGTCCTCTTCATAATGCAAGCTAAATCAGTCGTAACCGATCGCCGCGAATTTTCAGTCCTATTTTCCCGAAATTATTTTGGCACGTTCATAATCTTCGTTGGTCAGAATATACGTCCAACGCGCCCGGCGGGGCGTGAACTCTTCGTAAATCCACTGCCCCGGATCACAAATCTGCCGGGTTTTGAAACGCTGCGTAAAATCCGAATACTTCTCCTCTATTCCCGATGGAAATCTAACAGGCCCATATTTGTCATCGACATCGTAATAGACCTCCATCTCCGTAATAAGAGGAGAAAAGGTGGTGATAAGACCCGGTACATCCATAGACCAATTAGATGTTACGAATCTGTTTGTATATTTTTTTCCGGGATCTACAAGCCCATTCATATGGTCTATAAATTCATCGTTTTTTGTCGGGCAAAACGTAAGAGTGAAGTAAATTTTGTGGTCACTGGCATTGCACAAACAAAAATAGGTGTAAAAAGTATCTGGATCGGAATTTTCCTGAGAAATCTGCGTATCGAAATCGACATTCGCTTCAATATATTCAGCCGTCGGATCTCCCTCGAATTCCGGAGCGGGATAATAATTATCGTCCTTATCGCATCCGGTCGTTGCAACCAATGCGACAAACAACAAAAAATAATGAATTATTATTTTCATAGCAAAAATAATTTATAGTTTATAATCAGGCCATTGGTGACTATCTTCGACATTGTAAATATAACCAAAACATCCACGACATCCAAATAAATCGAACGCGAACCATCCGATACCGGGACAAACTTTTACACAACAACTTCCGGAGAAGATCCATATCCGGCGAAATAATCGTCGGATTTCCCCAACTGATACCGAAACCTGCCGCATCGTTCCCATCCCGACAATTCGAATTCCGTCCCGGTACAAAATGGCGGGGGCGCACCGCTGTCGGTACGCCCCCTGGCAAGCAACAATTGTTTAACTAATAATAACCCTCCAAATTACTACTTATTATTTGCCTGCTCCGGTTGTGTTTTCTGACTCTCTGCAGCGGCAGGAATCTCGGATTCCGGCGTTACGGCTTCGATCTCGACAGCCTCGACCTGCTCGGTCGCTACCGGTTCCGTCGCGGCCGTATCCTGGGCGGCCTTCTGGGTTTTCTGACCGCAGGAAGCCATGCTTCCGGCCATTACGATTACAGCTGCTGCAATGAATAACTTTTTCATTTTGCGATTGTTTTTTAACTAAAAAATAATTTTTTTCCTTCGGTTCCCCAACCTCTGTATTCATTACATCGTCAAGGTGTATGCCAATCCGCCGGCATAAATCATTATGCTGTTAATCAAAGATATAAGAAATTGATAATTTTATATGCGGCTGTGGAACGGTGTGGAAATTCCCAAAATGATGTGGAATATTTCCACACCCGACGACTATTCGATGCCGTACAGATGCAGTTTGTTGTAGAGCGTCTTGCGATCGATCCCCAGTAGCCGGGCCGCCTGGGATTTGTTGCCGCCGGCCGCCGCCAGCGCCCGCCGGATCCGCTCTTCCTCTCCCGCCGGATCGCGCAAAGCGATCGGCGCCGGAACAGCCTCCGACAATTCGGCGGGCAGCTCGGCCGGAGTGACGTACTCGCCCGTCGTCAGCAGAACCGCCCGGGTCACGGCGTTCTTCAGTTGCCGCAGATTTCCGGGCCAGTCGCAGGCCACGAGCAGTTTTTCAGCCTCCGGATCGAAACCCACCACGTGTTTGTCGAGCTCGCGGTTGGCCTGGTCCAGAAAAAAGTCGGCATAGAGCATAATATCCTCCCTGCGCTCCGCGAGATCGGGCATATGGAGCACGAATTCATCGATGCGGTGGTAGAGGTCGGCACGAAACGACCCGCGCGCGATAGCCGCCTCCAGATCCTCGTTCGTGGCACAGATCAGACGCACGTCCACCGGAATTTCGCGCAACCCTCCGACGGGTTTTATTCTGCGCTCCTGAAGGGCTCGCAGCAACTGGATCTGAACTTCGTAGCTCAAGTTGCCCACCTCGTCCAGGAAAAGCGTACCGCCCTGCGCCGATTCGAAAGCGCCCTTCTTATCGGACAGCGCTCCCGTGAAGGAGCCTTTGATATGGCCGAAAAACTCCGAAGCGGCCAGTTCACGCGACAGAGCGCCGCAATCGACCGCCACGAAGGGTTTGCCCGCCCGTTTGCTGCGCAGATGGATCAACCGGGCCACGTGCTCCTTGCCCGTGCCGCTCGCCCCTTCGAGCAGCACCGACATATTGGTAGGAGCCACCAGACGGACGTATTCGTACAGTTTACGCGAAGCGTCGCTGTGCCCTTCGATGTAATTCAATTCGCCTTCGTCCAAGGCCCTGTCCCCCTTCCGGCGCGGTTTCGCGGGCGCCGGAGCCATCGCTGCGGATGCGGGCATAGCCGTTTCGGGGTGCGGGGCATCCAGCGCCTCGCGGATCTTGCGGAGCAGCTCGTCCGGCTGAACGGGTTTGGAAACATAGTCCCTTGCGCCGAGCTTCATACTCACCACGGCATTGCGGATTTCGGCATAACCGGTCATCACGATCACGGGTATCGTCACGCCCCGTTCGGCGATCCACTGCAACAGATCGGTCCCGTCCCCGTCGGGCAGACGCATGTCCGAAAGCACCAGATCGTAGCTCCCCTCCGCGAGAAGCCGGCGCCCGGCGGCGATGTCGGCAGCCGTATCGACTCCGAAGCCCTTCTTGCCGAGCCACGTGCGCAGCATCAGCGAAAAGGTTACGTCGTCATCTATGATCAATATCTTTTCCATACCGAAATTTCATTCAAAAAAACCGAAGCCATCCGCAGAGGCTTCCCGCAACGCTCCTCTTCGGCGAGGCTCCTTCTCCGGCATCGTCCGACACCGAAGCGTCCGATCCTCTGCAACTTCCCGTCCGGGCATGATGCGAACGGACGGCCTTCTGTCGGAATACGCCCCCGGCGGAGATCAACGGTCGCAAAGATACTCTTTTTTTGCCGCCCGGACAATTTCGCCGACCCTTTCCGCTACACCGAGCGCTGCGCTGCGCAAAGCCCCGTCCGCAGAACCTTCCGAACGCTCCAGACGGCGCAATGCCGCAGCGAGCTCCTCCTCGCCCAGCAACGTGTAGATCGGCACCATTTTGTGAGCGATCGCACGCAAAGCGACCGCATCTCCGGCGAGCGCGGCCCGGCGCAAGGTTTCGGCATGGGCCTCGTTCTCGGCGACAAAGGTCCGGATGATCTCCCGCGCGGCTTCGGCGTCGTCGCGGGCGAAAGCCGTCAGAGCTTCGAACCCGCGAACCGCATCCTCTTCCGGAAGACACTCCTCCGGGGCAACCCCCGCCTCCGGCACGACACGGCGTAACACGGCCACCAGTTCCGCCCGCGCGAAAGGTTTCCGCAGCACGGCTGCAAATCCCCGTTCGACATAGGCCGACTCATCGTCCGAACGGGCTGAAACGGCTACCACCGGCAGCTCCGCACGAACGGCCCGAATCCGTCGCAACACCTCGAACCCATCCACTCCGGGCATCTGTATATCGGTAAAAACCAGATCGAAAGCAGACTCCTGCACCAATTTTTCAGCGTATTCGGGAAAAGGACAGCTCTCCGTTTCGATTCCCAACTCCCGGCAGAGAACTGCGGTCATCTCAAGTTGCAGGGGGTCGTCATCCACCAGCAGGCAGCGGAGGGGTCGTCCGCCCTCCATACACACTCTGCCCGGACACATCCCCGCTGCGGTTTCCTTTTCGGAAGCGTCGTCCTCCGCCTCCCCGACCGGGACGGCGACCAGGAATCGGCTTCCGGCACCCGGTTCGCTCTCCAGCTCGATCGTACCGCCGAGCAGCTTCACGAGACGATCGACGATCGAGAGGCCCAGCCCTACGCCGCTCACGCCGCCCGCCGACGGCAGGCGCACGAACTCCTGAAAGATGCGCTCCCGCTCCTCGGGGCCGATTCCCCGACCCGTATCGCTGACACGGAACAGCAGCCGCCCCTCTTCCAACCAGGCGTCAAACGCGACGAACCCCCGGTCGGTGAACTTGATCGCATTGGAAAGCAGGTTCTCGGCGATCTGCCGCACACGCGAGGGATCGCCCGCGACCTGTCCCGAAAGTTCGGCGGCGAGCGTACACCGCAATTCGATTCCTTTGGCCGCAGCCACCGGCTCGAACCCGGTGCAGACAGCCGTAAACAGATCGGCCGGAGAGAAGGCGATGCGATTGACGGCGACTTTGTTGGAGTCGAGTTTGTAGAAATCCAGCAGGTCGGTCACCAACTCCAACAGGTGATCGGCCGAGCTCTTCATATGATCCAGATAAAGCGCACCCCGCTTGCCCAGGTCCAGACGCGTAAGTAGATCGATATAGACCATGATCGAACCCAGCGGGGCCTTGATGTCGTGCGTAATGGTGAGCATCAGCTTCTCACGGGCCTCCAGCAAGGCTTCGTTGTGGCGATTGGCCGCTTCGAGCTGGCGTTTGTAACGGTTGCTGCGGTTCACGTCCCGCCAGAGGATTCCGACGAAGAGCAGCATCACCAGCAGCGATCCGGCAGCCACCGAGCCCAGAATGACGAGCGAGCTGCGCCGCACCTGTTCACGAGCCTGCATCCGCTCCCAGAGATAGGCCGTCTCCTCCTCCTCGAAGTCGATAATCAGGCGGTAAATCCGCTGATTGATCTGCTGGTTGTTGCGTTGCAGCCGCAACCCCTCCCGCCACGCCTTGTCGTAAAGGGCCAGCCGCTCGCTGGTCACCCGCTGCTCCAGATCCTGCAGCACTACGGCGATGGTATCCCCCAGACTCATCTGCCGAGGCGGAGCGTCGATCCGCACCCGGGTCTTCACCACCACCTGCGAATCGTTCTTGGGCGGGCTGAACAGGTCGCCGAACCGGCGGAAGAAATTGCGCTTCTTTTTCGGAGCCACGCGCACCGTATCGCGGACCAGGATCGTATCGGGTTCGATAGTCGGTTGCGACAGGGAGTCCAGCATGGGAATCATCCGCTGGATATTTTCGCTCAACAACGTCGCCGTGCCCGCCGAACGCAGGTTGCGGTCCAGAGCCTTGATCCCCTGCTCCTTGCCGGCGATCAGCCGCACGATCGTGTCCAGACGCATCTGCTGCGACTCGTCGTCCGCACGCATACGGAGCGAATCGATGCACTCCCGTACCAGCCGGAGTTCGCGTTTGTAACGATTCTCGTAGCTGGCATAACCGGCCACCAGCATCTGACCGTATGTTTCGGCCTCATAGAGATGGTAGAGAGTCTGATTGACCAGTCCGCGCCGCCGCCGAAGCTCCTGCTGGCTGTGGTCCGGTTCGAGGAGCGCTCCGGTCTGACGCCAGACGTAGATCATGGCCGTCAGGCCGATCAGGGCGATCAGCACGTAACCCACGACGATTTTGGTGCGTACGAATTTAGACTCTTTCATCATAGCGGATCGACTTATCCTTCGCCCAAAGATAGCATCTGTTTCGGTGATTTTCGCTGCGGAAAGCCTTTTTCTTTCCAAAGCCTTTCCGCAAGGGGGTCTGCACCCTATTTGATCCGGGCGATGATCCTCTCCAGCGTCAGCTCACGCACCGCATCGCGTCCGATCCGGCGGGCTGCCGCCCCCCCCTTCGCCGCCAGTCTACGGGCCAGCGCCAGCGCATCGGGGTAAAGCCCCCGGCTACGTTTGCCGATCTGCCGCAGGGCCCAATTCACGGCTTTTCCGATCCGGACGCGGGAATCCTCCGCACCCCGTTCGATCAGCGGCAGAAAGGCCCTGAAATCGTCGTCCGAAGCCCGTTTATCCCCGACGGCGAGCGTAGCCAGCAGAGCGAACCCCGCCCGTCGGGTAAACTCCTCGTCCGAAGCGGCGTATTCGCGCACCTTGCCGTAAGCGTACGACGTATAGCGGAACAGGTTGATACAACACTGGTCGCACAGGTCCCACGACCGAAATTCGGCGACCCAGGCATCCATCTCCTCCGGACGGAACAGCGCCGGATCGGCGATCATCGACGCCAGGATCCGCCCTTCGTGCACCGGCCTGCGGTAGAGTTCCAGCGCCAGCGCATGATCCCGGCCGATCTTCAGCGCCAGACGCCGCAGATCGACCACCCGCACCCCGACCGCCAGCCGGGCGTCGATTCCGAACCGCACCATTCCCCCCCGGAACTCCGGATTGGCATGGGCCGCAAGCCACTCCAAGACCTCTTCGCAGGTCATATCCTTTCCTTTTTTCGTCTTCATCTCTATCTCACTTATCCGCACGAATGAAATTCTAAAAATAGTCATTTATTTTATTTCTGCAAACCGATCCGAAAAGAAGGACGGTTTTCATACCCCGCAATGCGTAAATTTCATCCGACCGTTTTTCAACATCGAAAAGG
>OLSX01001678.1_pt1 | contig 20775 bp, 20 predicted proteins | sample 1673141 | NCBI WGS metagenome assembly OLSX01 (sample SAMEA3136759, study PRJEB25190) | human gut metagenome | biome: human gut; feature: human-associated habitat; material: faeces | place: Austria | collected 2013
CAGACAATGCGTATATAATATAGGTGTATACAAGTAAATCGTCGGGGAGCTTGTGTGACAGGCTGAGAGGAGGGTACCACCCTCGACCCGTGTAACCTGATTTGGGTAATGCCAACGGAGGGAAAGCATGCGCACAGGCGCAGTGGGACGTTGCCGGATTGGGTTACGTCCCATTTTTGATGCAGGAGGTGTTTGACCCCATGGTAACCATCAACGGCAGCCCCACCCCCGCCGACGGGCAGACCCTTGCGGCGTACCTGACCCAGGCGGGGTACGACCCCGCCCGGGTGGCGGTGGAGCGGAACGGGGACATCGTCCCCAAAGCCCAGTACAGCGCCACCACCCTGGCCGTCGTCACCGTCGCCCCCTCCGGGGAGCGCTCCTTCCGCTTCATGCGGGGAGCGGACTGCAACCTGTCCCCCGACGAGGTGGACGTGCGTCAGCTGGAGGGGAGCAAAGTGCTCCACTTCGGCTCGGTGAGCCTCACCGCGGGCATGTCCCGCTCGGCCACCATCTTTGCCGCCCGGCGGGCCCACAAGACGGGCAAGCTGGTGAGCTACGATCCCAACTACCGGCCCAGCCTGTGGCGGGGGAGGGAGGAGGCCATGCAGTGGCTCCAGATCCCCCTGCCCCTGGCCGGCCTGGTGAAGATGTCCCAGGAGGAGCTCCCCCTGCTCACCGGGTCGGAGGACCTGGAGCGGGGCAGCCAGATTCTGGAGGACATGGGCATCCGCCTGGTGGTGGTCACCCTGGGGGACCGGGGGGCCTTCTACCGCTGGAGGGGCCGCACCGGCCTGGTGCCCGGCGTGGATGTGGAGGCGGTGGACACCAACGGAGCGGGAGACACCTTCCTGGGGGCCCTGCTCTACCGGCTGACCCGCCGGGGGGACGACATCGGCCTGGTGCCGGAGGCGCGGCTGCGGGCCGTGGAGGCAAAGTACGACGCCGTGGCCCGGGAGATCGCCCGGCTGACCCACACCGGCGTCTCCCCCTCCCCCGCCCTGGCTGCGTTTTTGGCGGAAAAGGGCACGGCGGACGCCCCGGATGGCTGTCCCCTGGTTGCCCTGCTGCGGCGGCCCCAGCTCACCTACGCGGACCTGGCCCCCTTCGACCCGGACCGGCCGGACCTGCCGGCGGACGTGGCGGAGCAGGTGGAGATCAGCGTGAAGTACGAGGGGTACATCCAGCGCCAGCAGAAACAGGTGGAGGACTTCCGGAAGATGGAGCGGCGCCGCCTGCCGCCGGATCTGGACTATTCCTCCATCCAGGGGCTGCGGCTGGAGGCCCGTGAGAAGCTGAACGCCGTCCGCCCGGCGGACCTGGGGCAGGCCTCCCGGATCTCCGGCGTCAGCCCTGCCGACGTGACGGCGCTGATGATCTATCTGGAGCGGTAGTGCGGCGCCTGCCCCTGCTCCACTCCCAGGGCCAGGCCCAGCTGGAGGCCTCTGGCAAAGGCCGCGGTACACCATTGGAGACGCAGGCCCGCCACCTGGTCGAACAGGCCGAGGCGGATGTCCTCCGGCGCGGCGGCCAGCACCTCCTCCAGCACATGGTCCTGGAAGAGCGGCTCCTGGCACAGCGCCGCCTCTGCGTACTCGTCATAGAGCCATTCGTAAATTTCTCCCACAAGCGCCCTCCTTTCACGATATTATATATCGTGTTTATTGTAACACGAGATCTTGTATCAGTCAATAGAAAGGGACCCCTCTATGGATGTGATTCTGCCTATTTTTTCCCAGCGCCTGAAGCAGCTGCGCAGGGACCGCAAGATCACGCAGAAGGCGATGGCCGAGCTGCTTGGAAAAACCGAGCGCCATTATCAGGCAATCGAGGCCGGATGCAACAACGCCCCCGCCACACAGCTGATCTTTTTGGCCGGATATTTTCAAACAAGCGTGGACTACCTGCTGGGCCTCTCGGACCAGCGGTGACCCGCTCTCCCAGAACTTAGAAAAAGCACCATGCCCCGCCGCATGGAAGGAAAGGAAGCTCCCGCCCATGATTATCGACCTGACCCACACCATCACGCCGGAGATGCCCATGTATCCCGGCTCCGCCGCCCCCTCCATCAAGCCCACCGGCTCCCTGACCCGGAACGGGTTCCGGGAGACCCAGCTGACCATCGCCTCCCACACCGGCACCCACATGGACGCCCCGTCCCACATGCTTCCCCGGGGCTCCACGCTGGAGGTGCTGCCCGCCTCCCAGTTCTGCGGCCGGGCGGTGGTGCTGGACGTGTCGGACCTGCCGCCCCGGAGCATCATCACCGCCGACTACCTGCGGGCCCAGAACGGCGTGATCCGGTCCGCGGACTTCGTGCTGTTCTACACCGGCTGGGAGAAGAAGTGGGGTACCGACGCCTACTATGACGACGACTTCCCGGTGCCGGACCAGGAGGCGGCCAAGTACCTGGTGTCCTGCGGCCTCAAGGGCGTGGGGACCGACGCCCTCAGCGTGGACACCCTGCGGGACCAGCAGTTTCTGGCCCACAAAACCCTGCTGGACGGCGGTCTGGTGATCCTGGAGAGCCTGTGCCTGAAAAAGGTCGTGGGGCGCACCGACCTGATGCTTTTCGCACTGCCCCTGAAATTTGAGAACGCCGACGGCGCGCCGGTGCGCGCCATCGCGGAATTCCGGGACTTCCCGGAGGAAAAGGAGATGGAGGCGCTTTGAGAAAGTTTCTGGCCATCCTGGTGTGCAAGCTGGGCCGCGCCGTGGGCAAGCTGGTGGGCAAGGGCAGCTCTATGCCCGGCAAGTTCGCCCTGAAGATCTGCCCGGACATTTTGAGACGGGTACAGCTGCCGCCCCATATCATCGCCGTCACTGGTTCCAACGGAAAGACCTCCACTGTGGAGATGATCGCCACGGTGCTGCGGGGGCAGGGGAAGAACGTCATTTACAACGCCGAGGGCTCCAACCAGGTGGAGGGCGTTACCACCCTGATCCTGACCCACGCTACCCTGGGCGGCAGGGTCAATGCCGACGTGCTGCTGCTGGAAAGCGACGAGCGGTACGCTGCCCACAGCTTCAAGTATTTCCACCCCACGGAATTTGTCATCACCAACCTGTACCGGGACCAGCTCACCCGGAACGGTCACCCCGAAAGCGTGTTTGACGCGATCCTCCCCGCCATCCACCCCGATACGGAGCTGATCCTGAACGGCGACGATCCCCTGTCCAGCTGCTTTGCCATCGGTCACGAAAAGGTGAAGTGGTTTGGCCTGAACCATTGTGCCACGGACACGGAGGCCTCCACCGGGGTCTATCATGACGGGGCCTACTGCCCGGTGTGCCACGCGCCCATGGAATATGAGTACGTCCACTACAACCACATCGGCGCGTACCGCTGCACCAGCTGCGGCCACGCCCGGCCCGACCCGGACTACGCCGCCACGGAGCTGGACCTGCAAAACGGCAAACTGATCCTGGACGGGCAGTTCACCGTGGCACTGGCCTTCCGCAGCATTTACAATGTCTACAACATTCTGGCGGCCTATGCCGCCTGCCGGGAATGCGGCGTGGAGGGAGCCGCCATTGCGGACACCCTCAGCAGCTACATTCTGAAAAACGGACGGATGCAGACCTTCACCCTTGGTCAGCACCACGGCATCCTGCTGACCAGCAAGCACGAAAATTCCATCGCCTATGACACGAACCTCCGCTATATCGCTTCCACCAACGAGGATTGCACGGTGCTCATCATTGTGGACGCTGTGTCCCGGAAGTATTTCACCAGCGAGACAAGCTGGCTGTGGGACATCGACTTTGACCAGCTGAATGTCCCCCATGTGAAGCGGGTCATTCTCTCCGGTATGTATCGGAACGATCTGGCGGAACGGTTCCGGTTCACCGGCGTTCAGAACTGGGAAGTCATTCCCGGCATCCCGGACGCGGCAGCAGCGATCCGGGACAGCGGCAGCGAGGCGTTGTATGTAGTCACCTGCTTCTCTGACCGGGACAAGCTGCTGAATTTGCCGGATGTGAAAAAGGAGGGCTGAGCCATGGAATTGAAGATTCTGCATTTCTATCCGGATCTCATGAGCTTGTATGGCAGCTATGCCAACGTGTCCATTCTGAAGCGGACGTTGGAGAAAATGGGCAATACCGTCACTGTGGAGCGGGTGGAGCTTGGCGGAGACGCCGATCTGACCCATGCGGACTTTGTCTACATGGGCGCAGGTACAGAGCGGGCGCAGAAGGCGGCTCTCCTGTATTTTTCCAAGCTGAGGGACGCCGTAAAAGCGGCGGCGGACGCAGGCGTGACCATGCTGTTCGCCGGGAACTCCATGGAGCTGCTGGGCAAGACCATCACCGATGACGCCGGAAAGGTGTACGAAGGACTGGGACTGGCGGACTTCACTGCCGTCCAGAACAAAAAGCGGTTCGTGGAGGACGTTTACGGCCACACGGACCTCTACGAGGACGCCGTGGTGGGCTTTATCAACCGCTGCTCCGTCATCACCGGCGTGGAGACGCCGCTGCTGGCTTCCATGGACATGGGCCACGGCAACGAGGGACCCTGCGGCCCGGAGGGATATCACAAGGGCAGCGTATTCGCCAGTCAGCTCACCGGCCCCATTCTGGTAAAGAACCCGGCGCTGCTGAAGGTCATGGTCCAGGCCATTTACCGTCACCGGGGAGAGACCTGCCCGGAGATCCCGGTGGATCAATACATGGCCGAGGGCTGGGCCATCACAGCGGAGCAGTTGAAGGCCCGCTGCACGAAATAAAAGAAAAAAGCACGGCGGAAGCCGTGCTTTTTTGTATCTTGACCGTTCAATTTACCATTCCAAGGACCGGACCCGGATCACGTTGGCTGTGCGGCGCACATCCTCGATCACGTTGTCACCCACCTTGCTGCCAAGGTCCACCATGGTATAGGCGTAATCCCCACGGGACTTGTTGCTCAGATTTTCCACGTTGACGCCGTCCCGGCCAAACAGACTGGTGATGTTTGCCAGCATGCCGGGGACGTTCTTGTGCAGGACGCACAGCCGCTGGACACCGCTGCGGTCCATGGTCATCTCCGGTAGATTCACGCTGGAGCGGATGTTGCCGCTTTCCAGATAGTCCCGCAGTGTATCTACTGCCATGGCGGCGCAATTCTGCTCGCTTTCCGGGGTGGAGGCCCCCAGATGGGGCATGGCGATGACGTGGGGAGCCGTCAGGAGACGGTTGTTGGGGAAGTCGGTGATGTAGGCGGCCACCATACCGGTGTCCAGCGCCGTCAGCATGGCTTCATCGTCTACGATCTCGCCCCGGGCCAGATTGATGACCCGCACGCCCCGCTTCATGGCGGCGATGGCGTCAGCGTCGATCATGTGGGCGGTCTTTTCTGTATAGTGGATGTGCATGGTGATGTAATCCGACCGCTTATAAAGATCGTTGATATCCTTTACCACATGAACGTGGCGGTCCAACCGCAAAGCGGTATCCACGGACAAAAACGGATCGTAGCCGTACACATCCATGCCCAGAGAGATGGCGGTGTTGGCCACGATGGAGCCGATGGCTCCCAGACCGATAATGCCCAAAGTCTTTTTATAAAGCTCCGGGCCGATGAAGGCAGACTTGCCCTTTTCCACCACGGTGGAGACATCCACCCCGGAGGCTGCCTGTTCCCGGACCCAGCGGATGGCACCGGGAATATCCCGGGAGCCCATCAGCATGGCGCAGATCACCAGTTCCTTCACGGCGTTGGCGTTGGCGCCGGGGGTGGAAAACACCGGGATACCCGCCGCTGCGCAGCGGTCCAGAGGAATGTTGTTGACCCCTACGCCCGCACGGGCAATGGCCAGCAGACTGGGGTTGAATTCCAAGTCCAGCAGCTTGGCGGAGCGGACTAAAATTCCCTGAGGGTCCTGTACCGCATCCCCGACCTCGTACAGCTCGGAGGGGAACCGGTTCAGACCTACGGGGGAAATTTTGTTCATGGTTTGAATACGATACATGGGGATATCCTCCTTGGCGGCTCCAGTGAGCCGCAATACTCCCGGCGGAACGTGCGGCGCTGGCGTCGCTTCCGTCGAGGTAAATTTCATTATACGGTCCTTTCTTTCGGAATCAATGTCCGAAAACGAAAAAAAGTTTTGCTTTTTGTGGAATTCTTTGTTCAAAAAAGCGTCAGTCCTTCTATGACGCACAGATACAAGAAAAACCTCACGTTTTTGGCGGAAAATGTGAAATTTCCCATTGAAATTAGGGAAACTGTGCATTATAATATGTGACTGTATGTGAAATCTGTAAGGCCATCAGTTGACAAGAATCGACAGACGTTCTTCTCTGATTCGGAGGGCTGTCTGCCGACTGTTGTCAATTGATGGTAAAAAACAAGAAGGGATGTTCCAGATATGCAGAACGAACATTTGAGAAACGTAGCCATCATCGCCCACGTTGACCACGGCAAGACCACCCTGGTGGACGAGATGCTGAAGCAGGGCGGCGCTTACCGGGAAAATCAGGAGGTCGTGGACCGTGTCATGGACTCCGGCGACTTGGAGCGTGAGCGCGGCATTACGATTCTGGCCAAGAACACCGCCGTCCGCTATAAGGACGTGAAGATCAACGTGGTGGACACCCCGGGCCACGCCGACTTCGGCGGCGAGGTGGAGCGTATTTTGAAGATGGTCAACGGCGTTATCCTGCTGGTAGACGCCGCTGAAGGCCCCATGCCCCAGACCCGTTTTGTGCTCTCCAAGGCTCTGGAGCTGGGCCATCGGGTCATCGTGGTGGTCAACAAGATCGACCGCCCCGATCAGCGCATCCACGAGGTCATCGATGAGGTGCTGGAGCTGCTGATGGACCTGGACGCCACCCCCGAGCAGCTGGATTCCCCCATGCTGTTCTGCTCCGGCCGCAACGGCACCGCCTCCTACTCTCCCGATGTGGTAGGGGAGGACCTCACGCCGCTGTTTGAGACCATTCTGGAGTATATCCCCGCTCCCGAGGCGGACACCGACCAGCCCTTCCAGATGCTGGTCAGCTCCATTGACTACAACGAGTTTGTGGGCCGGATCGCCATCGGCCGCATTGAGCGGGGTACCCTGAAGCAGAATCAGGAGATCATGGTGTGCAACTACCACGATCCCGACGCAGCCCCCAAGAAGGCCAAGGCCGTTTCCATCTATGAGTTTGAGGGACTGGCCCGGAAGCAGGTGACGGAGTCCACCGCCGGCAACATCATTGCCATGAGCGGTATTCCCGACATCACCATCGGCGATACCGTCTGCGCCCCCGGCGCCGTGGAGCCGCTGCCCTTCGTGAAGATCAGCGCTCCCACGCTGGAGATGACCTTCTCCGTCAACGATTCCCCCTATGCTGGCCGTGAGGGTAAGTTCGTCACCTCCCGCCAGCTCCGGGATCGGCTGTACCGTGAGACCCTGAAGGACGTTTCCCTGAAGGTCTCCGATACCGACCGTGACAGCGCCTTCAACGTGGCGGGCCGCGGCGAAATGTCCCTGTCTATCCTCATTGAGACCATGCGACGGGAAGGCTATGAGTTCCAGGTATCTCCCCCCCGTGTGCTGTACAAGGAGATCGATGGCAAGAAGTGCGAGCCTATTGAGCGTCTGGTGGTGGACGTGCCCGGCGACTGCGTGGGCAGCGTCATCGAGAAGCTGGGCCAGCGCAAGGGCGACCTGGTGGAGATGACTCCCGTGGGCGACCGCATGAAGGTGGAGTTCCTGATCCCCGCCCGCGGTCTCTTCGGCTACCGGAATGACTTCCTCACCGACACCAAGGGCGAGGGCATCATGGCTTCCGTATTTGATTCCTATGCGCCTTACAAGGGCGATATTTCCCGCCGCGGTATGGGCAGCCTGATCTCCACCGAGACCGGCGACTCCATCACCTACGGTCTGTTCAACGCGCAGGAGCGCGGCACCCTGTTTATCGGCGCGGGTGTCCCCGTGTACGAGGGCATGATCATCGGCGTGGCCAACCGGGGCGAGGACATCGTGGTGAACGCCTGCCGCAAGAAGCAGCTCACCAACACCCGTGCTTCCGGCTCTGATGACGCCCTGCGTCTGGTGCCTCCCCGCCAGATGAGCCTGGAGCAGTGCCTGGAGTTCCTGGCAGATGACGAGCTGCTGGAGGTCACCCCCAAGAGCCTGCGGATGCGCAAGGCCATTTTGAACCACGAGCAGCGCATGAAGTCCCTGAAGGGCAAGAAGTAAACACACCTTACAGCCCGCCGGATGACCTTCGGCGGGCTGCGTTTTGAAAAGGAGATTTCAATGAAAAAATTACTGACTGTCTGCGTGGCTGCCGTGCTGCTGTTGAGTCTGGCCGCCTGCGGCAAGACCGATACGGACACCATCACCGACAGCAAGGCCGACAAGCCTGCGGCTGAGACGGCGGGCGTGGGCACCCACCACGCGGAGATCGACATTCAGGACTACGGCACCATCACCGTGGAGCTGGACGGCGACGCCGCCCCCATTACCGTACAGAACTTTATGGATCTGGCCAATGATGGGTTTTACGATGGCCTGACCTTCCACCGCATCATCGCCGGCTTCATGATGCAGGGCGGTGACCCCAACGGCAACGGCACCGGCGGATCTGAGAACACCATCAAGGGCGAGTTTTCTTCCAACGGCGTGGAAAATACGCTGTCCCATACCCGAGGGGCCATTTCCATGGCCCGGAGCCAGAACCCCGACAGCGCCAGCTCTCAGTTTTTTATCTGCCACGCAGACAGCACTTTCCTTGACGGCCAGTACGCCTGCTTCGGCTATGTGACCGACGGCATGGACATTGTGGACGCTGTGTGCGAGGCCGCCCAGCCTACGGACGGCAACGGCACCATCCCCGCCGACCAGCAGCCGGTCATCACCGCTATCCGGGTCATAGACTGAGTTGAGCGATAAAGGTCCCGCTGAATTTTTCGGCGGAATTTTTTGCGGAAGGTGGGAACTTTTTCTGGCTGCCCTCCGTCTATCCAGGTAAACGGAGCATTCTTCCGGAGGCTCCGACCCTGACGAAAGAAAGGAAGATAATCTATGAAATTTTCTGTGAAGCTGATCGCAGCGACTCTGTGCGCCGCTATGCTGTGCGTCCCCGCTCTGGCAGCCGTTAGCGCCACCGGCGCGGGGGCCTACGTCCCGAACCCTCAATATACCGTGATCTCGGGAACCGTTGCCCATCAGAAGGACGGCGGCTTGCTGATGAGCACGTCCACCGGAGAACCAACGGAGGACTATATCCTGTGGACGGAGGGCGTTGCGATCCTGGACGCCGTCAGCGGCGAGCCGGTAGATGCAAAGTCCATCAAGGACGGCAGCACCGTCTATGCGTGGCTGGGGGCGCAGACTGCCGTGGCCATGAGCCTGCCCCCGCAGGTCACACCGGAGCTTCTTCTGGTGAATGTCCCGGCGGACTACAAGGTTCCTCAGTACGATGTGATCGTCCGGTCTGACGGCCTTACGGGTTTGGGAATTCCCAACCGGAGCGGTATGTCCGTCACCCTGTCCGACGGGACGGTGTATCAGGTGTGGCAGGACGCGCAGGTGAAACCCTATCTTACCCGCAACCGGGTGACGTATCAGGATCTGCTGCCCGGCACCCGGGTTCTGGTGTGGGCCGATGACAAGGGGCAGGCCAGCAAGATCATTGTATTTCCTTACGAGTACAAGGGAAGCGTTTCTCTGGACGGCTACGGGCGGCTGTATGTCAGCGGCGTTGCCGTGGTGGAGCCCTCCGCCCTGCGTCGGCCCTACGGAGATGAACGGCTGTATGTACCCATCCGGGCGGTGGCGGAAGCCGCCGGGTATGACGTTTCCTGGGATAAGGAGTTTGGCGTGACGGTGAAGGACGGCGGCGAGATCGTTTTCCAGATCTGCCCGGACACAGATCTGGCCCACGGTCCCGCCACGGCTGACCGGCAGAGTCTTTCCGGCCCCTGCCTGATCGCCAATGGCATCACCTATCTGGAGGCCGGGGATCTGGCCCGCCTGTTAGGAATGTTCTACGGCGGCTGACGGCGATTATTACAAACATGATATGGAAAAGCCCCCTGCTGAGATTTTCTCAGCGGGGGGCTTTTACTGTCTGGACGGGCTGAATCTGGGGAAAATCTGCTTCGGCGGGATCACACATAGTCATACAGTCCCCGGACGGAGACCTCTCCAGAGGTCAGAGTCTCCGTGGAGCCGTCCTCCCAGCGGACGGTCAGACCAAAGTCATCGGAAATACCTGTGGCGGTGCCGATGCGCTCTCCTGCACCGGAGATGACCTTTATCGGATTGCCCACCGTCAGGCAGTCCCGGCGAAAATGGTCCAGATAGGCGGCGTTTTGGGAGGGAAAGTCATCATATAACGCATTCAGCGACCGGATCACCCGGGCGGCCAGCTCCGTCCGGTCCGGGGCCGTTCCGAGGGCCTGCGCCAGAGAAGTGGCGATGGGGGCTACCTCCGGGCCGAAATCGGCTTCATCCTGACTGACGTTGATCCCCGCGCCGATGATGACGCAGGAGAATTCACCGCTCTCCGCCTCCCATTCCAGCTCTGTCAGGATGCCGCAGAGCTTTTTCCGGTTCAGCACCAGATCGTTGGGCCACTTGATGCCGGGGCGGACGCCGCAGACGGCTTCCACCGCGTCGCAAAGCGCTACGGCGGTCCAGGCTGTCAGGGTGCTGATCTCAGAGAGCGGGCACCGAGGGCGGAGAGCCGCCGATAAATACAGTCCCTTCCCGGCGGGGGACACAAAGCTCCGTCCCCGGCGGCCCCGGCCACCAGTCTGCTGGTCCGCCAGAATTACCGTTCCATCTACGGAGCCGCTGACCGCCCGCCGTTTCAATTCGTTGTTGGTGGAGTCGATGGTGTCAAAGCACAGCAGTTCCCGACCGATCCGACAGTCCCGAAATTGCTCCGCTAATTCTTCAGGGCGGAGCCGCGCTGTCACGCGGGTCAGGCGGTAGCCCCGGTTGGGGACGGATTCAATACCGTAGCCCTCTTGCCTTAACTGCTCCACAGCCTTCCACACCGCCGCCCGGCTGACACCGGCCTGTCGCCTGATAGCCTCGCCGGACAGAAATTCCTCTGTATGCTCCCGCAGGAGTTTTAAAACGATTTGCTTCGTCATGGTACATCCCTCCAACGGTACTATACGGCGTCCATGCCGGATTGTCAACCTGATTTTCACAAATGGTTGACAATTGAGACCGCGTCTGCTACACTTTAGGCGCATCAAACCGAAAAGGAGTTTTTCATTATGAATCATCATGATATGACCCGCAATATGGTCCTCGCCGCCCTGTTTGCCGCCCTGACCGCCATCGGCGCGTTTTTGCAGATCCCCACAGGCACCGTACCCATTACGCTGCAATTTCTGTTTACCGCATTGGCCGGTCTCCTGCTGGGGTGGAAGTGGGGAGCTGTTTCTCAACTGCTCTATGTGGGCATCGGACTGCTGGGCCTGCCGGTCTTTACGCAAGGCGGCGGCATCGGCTATGTGCTTCAGCCCAGCTTCGGCTTTTTGCTGGGGCTGATCCCCGCCGCCGCCGTGATCGGCGCGCTGACTGCTCGTCGCACCGGGTATCTGACCGTTCTGGCGGCGGTTCTGGTGGGAGATCTGATCCTCTACGCCGTGGGTGTCCCCTATATGTATCTCATCCTGCACGTTTATATGCAGTCTGCCAAGACCTTTCCTGCGCTGCTGGCGGCCATGCTGGTGTATGTGCCCGGCGACACGCTGAAGATCGTTGTGGTGACGGCACTGGTGCCGGTCCTCCGCCGGACGCTGGCAAAGGCGGTGCCTAACTTGTAAAAACGAGGTCATCCGCCTGCGAGAACGGCAGAATGACTGGCTGCCCTCTTGCTATCCGAAGCCGGGTATGATAAAATATTTTATCAAATTTTTAGAATCCGGCGGGAGGACTGTCTATGGAGCGTATCAGCAAGGAAAACTATTATCTGGATATTGCCGAGACCGTCTTGGAGCGGGCCACCTGTCTGCGGCGGATCTACGGCGCCATCATCGTGAAAAATGACGAGATCATTTCTACGGGCTACAACGGCGCCCCCCGGGGCCGGGCCAACTGCGTGGACATGGGCTATTGCTCCCGGGAAGCCATGAAGGTACCCCGCGGCGAGCGGTACGAGCTGTGCCGCAGTGTCCACGCCGAGGCCAACGCCATCATCTCTGCCTCCCGGCGGGACATGGCGGGAGGCACCATTTATCTGGTGGGCCGCAACGCTGCCACCAGGGAGCTGCTGAATGACGCTACCTCCTGCCTTATGTGCCGTCGCATGATCATCAATGCGGGTCTGGACCGGGTGGTGATCCGCCGGACGGAAACGGAATTCGAGGTGGTCCCCGTGGAGGCATGGATCGCAGAGGATGATCTGCTGACCCCGGAAAATGTGGTCATGGACCTGAAATGAGCAGGAGAGCTGCGGAAAGGAAGTCATTTCGTTGAAGGCGGGACTTGTTACCTTCTATCATATCCACCATTACGGCGCTTTGCTTCAGGCGGCGGCCACGGAGAGGGCTGTGGAGCGCTTTGGCTGGGACTGTGAGATCATTGACTACTTCGTCAATCAGGACAACGCCCTGTTCAAGCGGCCCACCGGCTTGGGTTCCGCCGCCCATGACGCTCACACGGCCCTGCACTATCAGGCGCTGTCGGAGCGTTACCGGCGGTTTGAGAAGTTCAGCCGGGACCATCTGCGGATCTCGGATCGCCGCTATGGGCGCTTTGACGAGCTGGCCGGGGGGCCGCTGCCCTATGACCTGATCCTCTCCGGCAGCGACCAGATCTGGAACCCCAAGATCTTCCCGGACGGCCGGTTCGACCCGGTGTTTTTCGGTACGTTTTCCCAGAAGCGCCGCATTGCCTACGCACCGTCCTTCGGTGTTCCTACCATCCCGGAGGGGATGCAGGCGGAGCTGAAGGGCTATCTGGACGGCTTTTCCCACCTCTCCGCTAGGGAGACTCAGGGGAGCGCCATCATCCGGGATATCGCCGGGAAGGACGCCCCGGTGGTGCTGGACCCCACCCTGTTGCTGACGGCGGACCAGTGGGACTCCATGGCCGATCATCCGTCCAATTACCCCAAGGGCGGCTACATCCTCTGCTACTGCATCAGCCGCCCCGGTGCGCTGACACCCTATCTGGAACGGCTCCATCAGGAGACGGGGTTGCCTGTGGTGCAGCTTTGCGGCATCCGCCAGAAGGTCCATCCCAAGGCGAAGCAGATCATGGATGCCGGTCCGGCGGAATTTTTGGGCCTGTTCCAGAATGCCGCCTATGTTGTCACCAATTCCTTCCATGGCACGGTGTTCTCCGTCCAGTTCCACCGGCCCTTTTTCACCACGGTCTCCCCGGCGGAGCTGTCCGCCCCGGAACGGTCCCGGACGGTGAGCATCCTGACCCGGTTGGGTCTTGCCAACCGGGTCATTGGCAAGGGGGATACGGCGGAGCTGCTGGACCCCGTTGACTGGGAAGCTGCCGAAGCGGCTTTGACTGCCGCCCGGAAGGATTCTCTGAATTATTTGCAGGCAGCGCTGGAAGACCGGCCCTATGCGCCGGAAGCACCGCTTTCTCCCCGGAGCTTTGCCCCCAAATTGGCAGAGCGGAGCCGCTGCACCGGCTGTACCGCCTGCGCCGCAGGCTGTCCCCATGATGCTATTACGATGGTCCGGGACAAAACTGGCTTTGATTTCCCGGAAGTGGATCTGGAAAAATGCGTCCATTGCGGACGCTGTACCCGGCTGTGCCCAGTTTTGCAGGAGCGCGGTCCGGCGGCTCATCTGCCCGCTGCCTTCGCCGCCTGGAACCGGGATGACGCCGTCCGGAAGGACTCTACCTCCGGTGGCGCGTTCACTGCCATTGCGGAATATGTGCTGGAGGGCGGCGGCGTGGTATACGGCGCTGCCATGGACGGCCATCAGCATCTGCGGCACATCCCCTGCTTCCGGAAAGAGGACCTGTGGCGGCTGCGGGGAGCCAAGTATGTCCAGAGCGATCTGGACGGCGTGTTCCAGGAGATCCGGGAGGTGCTGAAGACCCGCCCGGTGCTGTTTTCCGGTACACCCTGTCAGGTGGATGGGCTGTACCGCTTTTTAGGGTGCCGCCCGGAAAATCTCACCACCTGCGATCTGGTGTGCCACGGCGTACCCTCCCCCGGTGTGTGGGAGGACGAGGCCCGGTTTATCGAAGGAAATAAACGGCGGCGGCTGGCAAATGTCCGCTTCCGCAATAAGGTGGAGGGGTGGAAGAACAGCCACTTTACCGCTGTATATGACGATGGCACTGCGGATTCCGCACCCTTGTTTGCCACAGGCTTTGGCCGGGCCTTTGGCCGGGCGCTGTTCCTACGCCAGAGCTGCCACGGTTGCCAATATACAAATCTGAACCGTCCCGGCGATTTTACGTTGGGGGATCTGTGGGGCCTGCGGCCGGATGAGTTTCCGGAGCAGCAGCACGCAGGCGTCAGCCTGCTGCTGGTGAACACACCCCACGGCAGCTACCTCTTCGACCAGCTCAAGCTGAACTGCCAGCCCTTCCCGGTGGAGCGGGCCGTGGCGGGAAATCCCCGGCTGGCGCGGCCCATCGGCCCGGCGGCGGACCGGGCATCATTCTTCGCCAGCTATGCGGTAGAGCCTTTTGAGGAGGTCCGCAGACAGTTTTTCCGGCTTCCCAGTCTGCCGGTGCGGGCGGCGGGAAAGCTGCTGTCTCCGGAGGCCAAGGCGAAGCTGAAGGCCAAGCTGCACAGATGATTTTCACACAAAAAAGCACGTTCTCTTTCAAAAAGAGAACGTGCTTTTTTCAGGCCAGCGCCACGATGAGCCAAGCAAGGCCGATGGTCCCGGCGCCGATCAGGGTGTATACGATGGGGTTCAGGGTCCGCCACCGGTTGGAAAAGCGGCTGGTCCCGCTGGACGCGTAATTGTGGGCCACCCGTCGGGCTTCCTCCACCAGCTCCCGGGAGGTGATCCCCTCTCCTGCAGCGTCATTGCGGACGATGAAGATGGCCTGTTCAAAAAAACGATGCTCCGGCGCGTCTACCACCACGACCCGCCGGGAAATGCCTTTTACCATGAGCCTTGTCCTCCTCAGTTGATCTGTTTCCATTTTCCCGCAAAGGAGGGAAGTCTATACCAACCGGCGGCGGCTTTTTGAAAATTTTCCTCATACCGGCTGCTCCGACTCCGGCAAGCGGTAGAGCACCTGCACGGCGCAGTCATCCTGCAGTCGCTCCCGGCGGATACTTTCAGAGAGGATCAGATTGGCCAGCGTCTGGGGATCGTCCCCACCCCAGCCCGCCAGCAGGTCTTGGAGCCATTCGTCACGGCTGGGGTCTGCCACGCCGTCGCTGATCATCACGGCGAAGCTGCCGGGCTCCAGCGTCACGGTGGTTATATCCGGTGCGGCAGGAGTGCCCCGCAGTCCCACCGGCAGGCTGCTGCCGGTGATCCGGCGGACGGCGCCGTTCTTTTTCAGATAGCTGGGGGCAGCGCCGAACTTGTAGAAGGTGGCCTCCGAGCCTTTCAAAACGCACAGATCCACCGTGGTAAAGCTGCCGGTCTCCGCACCCCGGAGGGCCATAGCGGAATTCAGGGTGGTGAGGGCAGCCTCCGGCTGGATATCCGCCTCCAAAAACTGCCGCAGCAGCCGGCAGGTGAGGGAGGACTCCCGCCGGGCGGCGTCCCCGCTGCCCATACCGTCCGCCAGCAGCAGGCACCAGAGACCGCTGTCCGTGCGGAAGGCCTCCATGGTGTCGCCGCAGACCATTTCCCCCTCCTTGGGCCGCAAAGCCGCGCCGATAACGCAGGCAGGGATCTCTCCAAAGGCGGGGGCCGCCCCGCTGAGACCGGCGGCCGCCGCCGTCAGCAGGTCCGACATCTGGGCGTATTGCCCCTTGGCGCTGCGGCGCGTTTCTTCCAGTTGGCGGCGGTACTGCTTCCGCAGCAGAAAGGCCGACAACTCCCCATTGATGGCCTGCAGCAATTCTGACAGATGGATGCAGCGGTCGGCGAAGTGAACGGGGAAGTCCTTGGCCTTGGCCTTTCCGCGCTCGAGGAGGTAGGGAGTAGCGTCATTGAGGGCGTTGAAGGTGGCGGTGTAATCCTTTTGCCAGCACAGCTCGCACAGGGCGCACCCCCGGCATACCTTTTCCGCCGCCCGGTCAAAGATGACGGCGGGGTTTTCCTCCTGAGGCGGCGGGGTGCGGCTCATGCTGTCATATAGCTCCCGGAGCGCCTCCGCCGCCCGGTTGAGATGGGTTTTCAGGGCCGTGCGCTGGGCGGTGTTCGGGGCCGCTTCCCGCAGAAGCCGCTTTCCGCCGAAGATCCGCCGGGGCAGGGCTAAAAACAGCAGGGAACCGGCCACCGTTTCCAGAAGAAGCGTCTGGGCCAACTCCTCCCGGGAGGTCAGCATGGCCGCTGCTGCTCCGGAAAAGAAGGCAAGCGCAGCCATGCTTCGCCGTCTGCATTTCGCGGCGCACAGTCCCGCCACGCCGTAGGCGGCGGTGAACAGCCCGCTGGTTCCGGCAGAGAGATCCGTGATGAGTCCCAGTCCCAGCCCCGCCGTCACGCCGGTCATGGGACCTTGATCATAGGCAGTGTAGGCCAGCAGGGCGCACAGCAGGACCCGGCCCACGGAGACGTTCAAGATGGTCAGGTCTCCTAAAGCCAGCGTCAGGGCCGCCCCTAAAAACAGCAGCCCCTCCGGGGCCAGCCGGTCCTCCTCCGGCTGGAACAGCCGGGTGAAGAAGTGGGCGGAAACGCCTGTCAGGGCCGATGCTGCGGCACAGGGGGCGGCGTGGCTCAGCGGGTCTAAGGATTGCAGCACATAAATACCGCCCACCGCCAGTACCATCCCGGCCGCCAGCACCGGCAGCACCCAGGGCTTTTGCAGAAAGGCAGTGTCCCGGAACGCCGTGGCGGCAGTCAGAATCAAAATGCCTACGGCGGCCAAAGCCAGGACTTGCTGAAAGTCCAGAAACAGCAGCGCCCCCGTCACGCCGCCCAGCAGCGCCGCTGCCCCGTCTGCCCCCGGTCCGGCTGCCGCTATGCAGCCCAAGGCAAAGGGGGCATAGCCGCCGGCGGTCTGGCTGGCGGTGAGGGCCGCCGTCAGGAAAAAGCGGATGCCCCAGTTCAGCCACCGGCCGGACTGAAGCCGCTGGATGCTCATAGAACCATACTCCATGAAGGATTCCTCCTTTTGTGTAAAGCTGATGATATAGTCCCAGTTTACAGCCTGTCCGGGAAGAAAAGCGTCGCAAACAGGATCGGGGGACGCAATTTCTGTTATCCTTGCATTTTTGCCGAAATTCCGCTAAACTATTAAAATCAATGTGCTGTGGAAAGGGGTGTGCGTCATGCGCATCGGAACTGTGGAGATCTCCTCAAAATTAGCGCTGGCTCCTATGGCAGGGGTGACGGATGCCGCTTTCCGGCAGATCTGTTCCGAGCTGGGAGCGGGCTACACTATTACGGAGTTGATCTCCTCCAAGGCTCTGTGCTACCATGACAAAAAGACCTTTTTCCTGCTGACCCAGTTTCCCGGAGAACATCCCGCAGCTGTGCAGATCTTCGGCAGCGACCCCGTCTGTATGGCGGAGGCCGCCCAGATCGCCATGGAACACACCGGGGCGGATATTTTAGATATCAACATGGGCTGTCCCATGGGTAAGATCGTCAACAACGGTGACGGCGCGGCGCTGATGAAGGACCCGGAGCTGGCATCCAAGGTGATTGCAGCGGTCGTAAACGCGGTCGATGTGCCGGTAACGGTCAAGTTTCGCAAGGGATGGGATGAAAAAAGCGTCAACTGCGTGGAATTTGCAAAAATGGCTGAGCAGTCCGGCGCGGCAGCAATCACGCTGCACGGACGCACGCGCTCGCAGCAGTACAGCGGCACCGCCGACTGGGATGTGATTCGTGAAGTCAAGCAGGCGGTTTGCATTCCGGTGTTCGCCAACGGAGATGTGGCCGAGCCCGAGGACGCGGTCCGCATTCTCGCGCACACCGGCGCGGACGGCGTGATGATCGGGCGAGGTTCGCTCGGTGATCCGTGGCTGTTCGAGCGGGCGAATGCACTGCTCGAGACCGGCATCTGTCCGGCGCTGCCGCCGTTCGCGGAGCGCATTGACACGGCCGTACGGCAGATCGAGCTTGCCGCCGAGCAGAAGGGCGAGCATATCGCCATGCTCGAGGCACGCCGACACGTTAACTGCTATCTCAAGCGGGAAAGCGGTGTCAAGACGTTCAAGAACCGCATTTGCGCACTCACCCAGCTGAGTGATCTGTATGAAATTGCAGACGAACTGAAAGCCTTCGTTTCGGCGAAGGAGAACATATAATAAATAAGGTAAGAGAAAGAGAGGGGAGACGCAGTGGACGACAAGCATATTGTGGCGCAGGCGCGGCGCGGCGAGCTTTCCGCCTTTGAGGAGCTGGTAACGCGCTACGAAAAGCGCGTGTATGCGATCGCGCTGCGCTCGTCCGGCTCGCCGGAGGATGCCGCAGATATCACGCAGGAGGTTTTCCTTCGGGCATGGCGCTCGATGAAGGACTTTCGCGGGGACAGCGGCTTTGCGACCTGGCTGTTCCGCATCACGATGAACCAGTGCGTCGATTATGCGCGGCATAAGCAGAGCCAGCCGCCAACGCAGCCGCTCGTGCAGGGCGAGGATGACGAGGAACGCGAACTGCCGCTTCCGGATACGGCTCCATCTCCCGAGGAGCACCTGGAGAACAGCGAGCTGGGACGCGAGCTTGCCGCCGCGCTCGATGAGGTGAGCGACGAGCACCGCAGAATCGTCCTGCTGCGGGACGTTTCCGGCATGAGCTACACCGAGATCGCTGAGATACTCGAGGTCAGCGAAGGTACGGTAAAGTCGCGGCTGTCACGCGCACGTATTGCTTTACGCAAAATTTTACTCAAACGAGGGAACCTTTTTCATTTGCCTTCGTCTAAAGATATGGAAGGAGGCGAGGAGCATGAATGAGGAGGAATATTTTGAACAGCTTTGCTCGAACAGTGTGGACGGAACCCTGACCGATTCCGAAAAGCAAAAGCTGGAGGAGCATCTGGCAGAGTGCCCATCGTGCGCCGCGCTGAAAGAGGATCTGGAGCAGATGCACAGTATGCTGGCGGTGGACGAAACCGAGCCGCCGGCCGGACTGCATGACAGCATTATGGAACGTCTGCGGCAGGAGGAAACCGTTCGGGTGGTCGCGCCGCAAAAGCCGATGCGCCGTCTGCCGGTGTTTACGATGGTGGCCGCTGCGGCGGTTGTCGTGCTGGTCGTGCTCGGCGGCGGACTGATGCCCGCGTTCAGTACGGTAGGCAGCGGCAGTACGGCGGCAGCGGATTCTGCCTCGGCGGACGCAGGAGACTGCACGGCGGACGGCGGTATGCAGGATGAGATCGAGCAGTCCGTGCGGGAGAACGCCGATGCGTCGAGCAGCGGAGCATCGAATTCGAGCGTGCAGCAGAGCGGCACGGCTTCGCAGAGCACGAACGGCAGCGCATACAGCGGACAGAATGACACCGGCGAGGACTCTGCGGCGAATACGCAGAGCGATGCGGGCATCGATGCCGAGCAGTATGCAGACAGCGATCGGTCGATCGCAGCTCCTGAGCCGATTGCTGATGAGTCGGTACAGACACAGGTGCAGACCCGTCCGGTGCTCACGCTGCCGCAAAGCCTGCACGGCGCACACACCGCGTACTGCTATGTGGCCGTCGGCGGCAGCAGCCTGCCGGATATCGATGGTGAGCTGCTCGCGCAGGAGAACGGCGTTTCGTGGTTCCGGCTGGACAACAGTATGGAAACGCTCGAAAAGACTCTGCAGACAGTAGAACAGGCAGGCTGCACGGTGACTGCCTATGATAAGGTCGATCTGACGATCGACAGCCATGCAGATTCGTGGATCTTAGCGGTTGTTACCGGTTGAGATTGGGCAAAACAGACCTGGAACGAGGGTTTTCAGGTCTGTTTTTGTGCATAACGCGAAAAATTCCGATTTACACAAAAAATTGCTGAAAATTTTGTGCAAACACTTGACTTTCCCATGAAAGTATTGTATTATGTATAAGCACTTGCGAGAGCAAGTTAAAACGCGATGATACCGGAGATTGCTGCTGTGAGCAGGTAACTTCGGTGGAGTAGGTCCGACAATCGGGCGGTTGAGATAACTGCTATCAGCTGAATTCAGATATTCAGCAAAAACGCAATGTTCATGCGTAAATTCGGGACTCGCGGCGCGTGCGCCGTCAAGCCGATGGTTTGAACCACTTACGTTTCTTATCGTGACCGGATTGTTGCGCTGCGGAGTCAGTGCGCCCGGTTATTTTCATGCCCGTTGCGTGATACGCACGGCGGAGTTGCAGTTTCTCTCCGTAGCGAGTCAAAACATTATTTAATGTATGGCACACATACGAGGAGGAAATTCCACAATGGCAAACGCACAGAAGATTCGCATTCGCCTGAAGGCGTATGATCACGAGCTGATCGACCAGTCCGCAGAGAAGATCATCGAGACCGCTAAGCGCAACGGCGCTAAGGTTTCCGGCCCGATCCCGCTGCCGACCGAGAAGCAGATCGTTACCATCCTGCGTGCTGTTCACAAGTACAAGGATTCTCGTGAGCAGTTCGAGCGCCGCACCCACAAGCGCCTGATCGACATCATCAACCCGAATCAGGCTACCATCGAGGCTCTGACCACTCTCGACCTGCCGGCTGGCGTCGAGTTCGAGGTTAAGCTCTAATTTAAGTTAACAAGCTGACCGGATTAACCCACCGGCGGTTTGAAGCCCTGCC
>OLSX01001687.1_pt1 | contig 20672 bp, 18 predicted proteins | sample 1673141 | NCBI WGS metagenome assembly OLSX01 (sample SAMEA3136759, study PRJEB25190) | human gut metagenome | biome: human gut; feature: human-associated habitat; material: faeces | place: Austria | collected 2013
GCGCAATAATGGCAAACCTGCCCCTCATCAGTCCGCTTCGCGGCCAGCTTCCCCCAAGGGGGAAGCCTTTATAAGTTTCCACCCATCCAGATACAGCGCACTATCCTTCGTGTGCGCGTACCACCTGTCCGGGGCCCAGACCTGCTTATCCGGGGCCTCAGCCAGGTATTGCGCCCACCAGCTGTATGTGGAGTTGCTCACCACAAACCCATGGCAGAGCTGCATCAGCGCCAGGTCGTCCACCGCCGCGCCCTGGGGCATAAACACTGCGGGCAACCCCGCCGTGTCCAGATGCTCCTGCGCCCAGGCGATATCGTCCGAGAACACGAACAGCTCCGCCTCGGGGCGGGCCGCTTTCACCCGCGCCGCTGCCCGGGCGTAATACGCAGGCGTGCAGACCTGCAAGATGGCGTTCTCCGGCTTCTGGTAGTCACCGCGCCGCAGATGTACGCAGACCGGCCAGGCCGCGGCGCGTATCCTGTCGGCGTACTCCCCCACCGGGACTGCTTTGCTGCGCAGCTCGGTTTTTACAACATCAGCAAAATCGTCAAAATATTTCTCACTCTGAAAGTACCCCCACGCGAGGAAATCTTTACTTTTTCCCCGCCGCGCCGGCGTGTAGCCGTCGGTGGCAAAGTGCAGGCCCAGCGCGTTCAGCAGCGGTGCGGCGGTGGCCTCAAAGCCGTGCCAATCCCGGGCCAGCAGGCCGCGGCGCTGCTCATACTTTATCATCAGGGCCTTGGCCGTGTTCTGCCGGGGCAGATGCGCCTTGGCAAAGCCGGAATCGGCCAGAATTTCTACCTCGGGGCTGATGTTCAGTGCCCCCAGTGCGCAGACCGTGTGGGCGGGCGCACCGTCGCGCCAGTCCTGCCGGTCCAGCAGGGTCACACCCTCGCCGCAGCGCAGGCCCAGCGCCCGCGCAAAGGCGTAAATGAACATCTGATTGCCCAGGCCCCCGGCCAGCTCCGCGTAAATCATGCTCGCCCTCCCAGCTTGTCGTACAGCTGCTCCATGCGGTGGGCGGCGGTTTTCAGCTCGTAGCCTGCCGCCGCCAGCGTCTGCCAGTGGTCGGCGTGGTCGCCGCCCACGGCAATTTCATCAGCCTTGGCCGCCCACTCGGTCAGGGGGGCGGCCAGCGGCAGAAAATGCACCAGCTCCGTCACCGAGCCGTCATCCGGCACATTGGTCGATGCCAGACACGGCACGCCGCAGCCCTGCGCCTCTACCAGCGTGACCGGGCTGCCCTCAAAATTGCTGGGCAGCAAAAACAGGTCAAAAGCGTTCATAAAGGCGGGCACATCGCTCTGCACGCCCGCAAAAATCACGCGGTCGGCCAGACCGTGAGCCTCGGCGGCGGCGCGCATTTCCGGCTCTTTCTCGCCGGTGCCGACAAGCAGCAGCTTCCACCGCACATCCTGCGCGGCCATAGCTGCAAAAACCTCCATCAAAAACAGCGGGTTTTTCTGGTGGTTCAGCCGCCCCACAAACCCGGCCAGGCGGTCGGTGTCGGCAATGCCGTAGTTGGCCCGCGTGGCAGCCCGCGCGGCGGCGTCCGGGTGGAACCGCCCGGCATCCACGGCGTTGCAGGCCACGGAAAAGTTTGGTTTTTCGTCGATATGGTCACCAAACACAAATCGCCCTGCCGCCACACCGCAGCCGAGGAAATAATCCGCAAACAGCTGGTAGACGCCGTGGGCGGCCCGCCAGGTCAGCGTAAGCGGCGGGTAGACGATGTGGCTGTGTACCACGATTTTAGCCCGGGGGCAGAGCAGCCGCATCATGCCGCAGACCGGTGCGCCGATCTTGCTGGCCGTGTGGTAGTGGATGATATCGTAGTCCTTGTGGGTGCGCAGGTGCGCCGCCAGTGCCCGGATGCGGTCCTTTTTATTGTCCGGCACCGCAATGATATGCACGCCGTGCGCTTCCAGCACGGGGGCGGTGCTGGCCTGGTCCGCCGGGCACTGCCCCACGAACAGGTCGATATGGTATTTCGTTGTATCGAGGTTCAGCAGCAGATTTTGCACATACCGCTGCACCCCGCTCTGCACCCCAAGGTGGTTGCTGATCATTAAGATACGCATAAAGTTCTCCGATTACCAGTAGCTCCCGCCTTCAACCTTTTCTTTATGGGTGATGCCCTCCGTCTCGTCGGGGCGCACCCAGGCATCGTTGTACAGCTTGCCAATGATGGGGTGGCTGTCCCACCGTTTGCCCTTGATGCCAAACAAAAGCTGCGTGGCACCGCTCATTTGGATGGCGGCGTGGCCGGTGTCCCGGGCGTGGGCCGCCAGCGGCAGGCCGTAGGCTCCCGCGCCGACGATGGCCACATCGTAGTCGGCGGCGTCCATCTCGCGCTCCATGGCGGCCAGGGCGTCAAACCAGCTGGCATAGCCGGTGTCCTGCCCACCCAGGCCCTGCACGGCCTGCACTACGGTCAGCGACGCAAACTCCGGCAGGACATTCTTGCCGGGGAACAGCTGCGCCCGCCGGGCATACTGCGCTACAATCGTCTTGCGGAAGGGATGCACCACCAACACCCGCTTGCCCGCCAGCGCCGCGCTCCACGGCTTGGCGTGGTAGTAGGGTTCCAGTGCGCGCAGTTCAGTAAAGCGGGTGGCATCGCAGCCGCGGATGACCTCCCGCTCGGCCCCCACGTTCCACAGGGCCAGCAGCTCCGCATTCTGGGCGCATTTGACGTAGAGACGGCAGAATTTTTCCAGTGTCGCATCATCCGTGGGGAACACGCCGGACAAATTGCGGATATCCTCCCGCGTGCGGTCGTCAAAATCTTTGCCGCCGTTCTGCAAATAGTCGGCCACAGTGCGCATTTCGGTCGCGCCGCAGCGGCCAAACAAAAACGGCTGGCCGCTTTCCAGCAGTTCCCGCGCCAGGTCGTTGCCGGCCCCGGCAGGTAAGATATCCACGCCGCGGTACTTCATCTTGAACCGCAGACCGCGGTAAATGTCGGCGGCCTTTTGCAGCAGAATGTTATCGTTATCCATTGGTTTTCCCCTTTTTCGGCAGCAGGGTCAGGGCCAGTTCGGCGCTGTTCTGCCACAAAAAGTGTTCGTTCACGCGGTTCTGCGCCGCATGGCCCATGGCGTCGGTCGTCTTGTCCAGCGCGGCGGCCATCTCAGCGACAGTATCACACAGATACCCGCTGATGCCGTTTTCAATAATTAAATCCGGCCCCGGCGCATGGCGGGCCACCGGCGGGCAGCCCGCGTACATAGCCTCCAACAGGCTCATGCCGAAAATCTCGTTTTCGTTCAGATTCACAAAAGCGTTGCAGGCATGATAATAAATATGCACCTGCGCGTTGGGCAGCTGGGGGATCAGGCGGCAGCGGCCCATCAACCCGGCCTCGGTCAAGCGGCGGGCCAGCTCATCGCTCTGCGCCCCCTGCCCAATAATGACTGCGTACCAGTCGGGCGCGGCCTGCAGCAGCGGTACCAGGTCGAGCGGCTGCTTGTAGGCGTCCAGCCGCCCCACAAAGACCAGCACCTTGACCTGCTCGTTGATGTTCAGCTCCCGGCGTATCATGGCCTTGCTGCCCGGTATCGTCGGGATGATAGCCGTGTCCAGCCCCACCGGCATCAGCCCGCGGCAGGGCACGCCCAGGCTTTCCAGTTCGGCGGCCACAGCCGGGGTCTTGGCATAGGTGGGCGTCTTGCGGTACACCGTTAAATTCCGGTGCAGCAGCAGGTCCATCACCCCGCGCACAATAACGTGGTTGGAGGTACTTTTCAACGCCCCCAGCTGGCTGTAAAACACGATGCCGTGCTTCTCGCAAAAGCGGTACAGCCCCGGCACGCCCAGGGAGTTATCCCCCATGACGTGTACGGCATCGGCCTGTTCGTCCAGCAAGATCTGCCAGCTTTTGTATAATGCCTGGGTGCCGAAGGCCACGGCGGGCAGGTAGCAAATTTTCACGTTCGGCTCGGGTGTCTCCACCCTGGGCGCTTTTGCACCCGGTTCTGGGTAGAGCACCACGGCGCGGCAGCCCAGCGCGGCAAACGCCCGGGCCAGGCCAACCTCCTGTCGGTTGTACAGCCCTTTCTGGCCGGAGGGGCCGCGATAAAACTGCGGTATTACGATGGTTTTCATTTACGCTTCTGCCTCCGGCTTTGCAGGCTTGGGGATGCGCGTCAGATACCGCGCATCGATGACTTCCAGCACATCATCCCGGCAATAGGTGTGTACGCCGATGACATCCGCCGCGTTCAGTCCGGTGATCTCCACATTCTGGGGCGTCGCCGCGCAGAGCGGCACCTCGGAGCTGCCGCGCCGCGCGAGAAATTGCAGGTAAACGCCGTAGTCCACGCTGGTGCTGACCTGCGTGGGGTGGATGACCTGCTCACCCAGCACAAACAGCGGCCCTGCATTGCGGCTGACAAAATCAAAATCTCGGTGCTGCAAATTGTATGTCTCGTCGGGCAAAAGTTCAAAGGGGCCTGCGGGCGCGGCAGCGGGCAGGGTGTCTGTCTCGGCCAGCGGCAGGGCGGCAGTCTCCTGCACGGCATGGCACAGCGTGTAGCGGCGGTAGCGCACATACAGCTGGTTGTCGGGCTTTGTCTCGCTGCACAAAATCGTCAGTGACTCTGCCCGGCGATCCACCAAAATCGCGTCGCACAGTTCCTCATCGGTGGCAAACCGCTGGACCAGCTCCCATTTTGTGGGGAACACCCGGCAGCGGTAAAGCCGCAGGCTGTGGTCGTGCCCGGTCTCGGGGATCATCCAGACCTCGCCGTTCCAGTCAAACACCATCGGGAAGGAAAGGTGAAAATCCTCCTCCAGTGCCACACGCCAGCCGTCAATGCTGCCGTCGTCGTGCAGTTCGCACACTTCCAGCCGGCCCTTGCCGTTGGAAAGGTCCATCGCCTCGGCAAACAGCCAGCGCTTGCCGCCCCGGTGGCAGAGCAGCGGGTCGGCGAACCACCAGCCCTCGCGGCCGGGCAGCATCGTGTAGGGGCCGGCGCCCAGGGCGGGCAGCGGCTCGGTGCCCTCGGCCGTGGGGCGGGGGCGCACTGCGATCGTATACACTTCTTTTTCGCCCATCACTTTGCGCAGCAGCCGTTTCGGCGGCATATGCAGGGCGCGGTAAAACTGGTTCATGTCATTCCTCGGCGGCGCTGCGGCCGTACAATCTCATCAACGTCTTGTAATTTTCTTCCTCGCCAAAGCGGCGGCGGGTGGCGGCGGCGATGGCCGCGCAGTCAAACTGCATGGCACTCATGGCCCGCACGGCCCCGGCCAGCGCAGTGGCATCCCCCGGCGCAAAGCACAGGCCGTCAAACCCGGGCCGCACCGACGCCCCCATATTGCCGATGCCGCTTGCCAGCACCGGCGTACCCAGGGCGTGGGCCTCGGCGGGCACCAGGGCAAAGCTCTCATAGCACAAGCTGGCACCCACCACAGCGCGGCTCTCGCCGATGATGCGGTGCAGCTCGTCCCGGGGCAGCTGGCCCAGAAAACGCACCTTCGGCAGCTTCTGCGCCTTCGCCCAGTCGGCCAGCGGGCCGTCGCCCGCCACCAGCAGTTCCGGCGCGTTTTTATCGAGGATACGCCACGCTTCGATAACGGTGCGGATGCCCTTCAATTCTTCCAGCCGCCCGGCAAACACAAACTGCCGTTTGCGCTCGTCCCAGGGCGTCACCGGGCCGTTCGGCACGCAGACCGGGTTCGGCTTGACGACCAGGCGGTTCGCGTCGAACATCGGGTAGATTTTGTTGAATTCCAGCAGCTTCTCGCGGTCGAACTCGGTGGGGGCGGCCATCGTCACGCCGCGCCAGGTCCCCAGGACCCGGTGCAGCCAGTAGGCTGCCACAACCACCAGCGTCTGCGCCTTGCTGCCCCGGTAGCAGCTGTGCTTCAAAGCGCAGTGCAGGCCGTGGTGGGGGCACTCCTCACAGACCTGACCGTCCCGCAGTAAAATCCCGTTGGGACAGAACAGGCGAAAATTGTGCAGCGTCTGCACCACCGGCACGCCGCAGCTTTTGGCGGCCCGCACCACAGCGGGGCTGAGCAGCAAGAGCGTGTTGTGGATATGCACAGCCTCGACGCCCTCGCGTTTTATCAGGTCTTTCACCTCGCGGGCAGCGCGACGGTTCCAGACGGCGTGCAGCGGCAGCAGCGCCTTGGCCGCGCCGTGGGCGGCTTCCTCGTTGCTGCGCTCATACACCAGCACGGTATGGCCGTGGCGTTCCAGCAATTCCCGCTCCGCCGCAAAAACGGCATCCTCGCCGCCGGGCAGCCGGTAATGGCAGTGTACCAGCAGAATTTTCACGCTGTCGCCTCCTTTTCCGCATAATAAGCCTATTATGTCATTATACCCTTTTTATAAAGAAGGTGCAAGATGTTCCCGCCGCTTTCGCAGCCCGCCGTCCATGTAGGGGCTGGGCACACCCGACCCTCAGCCTTCCCATAACCGCCCCTACAAACAAGCAAGGGGAACGCGTCCCCGCGTTCCCCTTGCAATTTTTATTTATCCTCATTCTCGCTGTTCAGCTGGGCGTCCCGCATGGCCTTGATGGTTTTCTCCAAATCAAAGCTCTTATCCAGCGCGGGGTAAATCGCCATCAAGTTCAAAAGGCAGGGCAGCCACAGGCTGCACAGGATCACCGCAAAGCTGCTGACAGGCCAGAACAGCGCCACCGCTGCCCAGTAAATGCCCTGCCACAGAACACCCAGCGCACTGCGGGGCAGGTAGCCCAAAAACAGCATCAGCGCGTTTTTCAGCAGGCCGCCAAAGCTGACCTCGACCAGCGCCACCTGGGCATAGATGTACTGTGCAATGCCCGCCAGCAGAATCAGCGCCACCAGCACGGCCACCGCAGGCACAACGCTCTGGGAGATATCCAGGTGGAACGCCGTGAAAATTTCCATCGCCAGCAGCAGCCCGCAGACAGCGCCCGGCAGCAGCGACGCCTTGACGTTGCGCTTCCAGGCGCGGCGGTAGGTCGCCCACCAGAAGCCCGGCTCATCGCGCAGGCTGCGCAGAATCGTGTCGTTCAGGCCGACGATCTGCGGTGCGGCGATCATGCCGCCCAGAATGCCCGCCGCCAGCATCGGGAGCAGGGAGTGGGTGGACACGGCGAACCACAGCAGCAGTGCGAAGGGCAGGCTGCTGATAAGCGCCAGCAGACCCGCCATCCATATGGTGGAAAAATCGCGGCCCAGAATCTCAAAGAAGCGGGCAGCACCCTTTTTTCGCGGTGCATCGGGCGAAATGCCCGGCCCCGGTTTGTCAAAATTCTGATGAAAAAGTCCCATGACGGTGTTCTCCTAGTTTTGTAATTTTTTAGTGTTATTCTCGCGGCCCATACATCGCCGCACCGCTCGTTATCAGCACATCCGGCTCCACGCGCAATCCGGTCTTGCGTCCCTTCTGCGCCTCGACCAAAAACAGCCAGGGCGCGGCGTCGGGGCGGTTCTTCACAAAGGCCAGCCGCTTGGGTTCCAGCCGCGCGGCACGCAGGGTGCTCAATACCTCGGCCAGCTGCTCGGGCCGCTGGCACAGCAAAAACCGTCCCCCGTCCCGCAGGGCGCGGCGGGCGCAGTTCACAGCGTCTGCCGTCGTGCAGCTGTCGGTGTGGCGGGCCTCGGCCCGGCGCTTGTCGGGGCTGCGCGGCCCCGCCGCAAAGTAGGGCGGGTTGCAGGCTGCAAAATCATACTGCCCCTGCTCCGGCCCTGCCGTGCAGAACTGCCGTAAATCCGCGCAGACCGGCGTGATATGTTCAGCGCCGTTCTCCGCAGCCGCCTGGCCGCAGAGTGCGCTTGCCGCCGGGTCAAATTCCAGCGCCGTGCATGGTCCCCGGTGCCCGGCATCGTGCCACAGCAGCGCCACAATGCCGCACCCGCTGCACAGGTCCAGCGCCCGCTCGTCCCGCCGGGGCTGGGCAAACCGCCCCAGCAGCAGCGCGTCGGTGCCAAACATGGCTCCCGGCGCGGTCAGTACGCGGGTGCCGTTGTCCAGTATTTCAACGCCCATTTACGCTTTATCGCGCAGCTGCGCGTATTTCAGCAGGGCGACCTGGGTCTTGCTGTCCTTGATGGTACCGTCCATCACCAGGCCCAGGGCCTTGGTGAACGGCATCTTCACCACATCCAAGAACTCCCCGGCGTCCAGGTGCTGCTTGACCTCGTGCAGGCCGGTGGCAGCCCACAGGTAGATTTTTTCGCTGTCATAACCCACGGTGGCGTAGACGACGCCCAGGTCGATGAAGTTGTCCGCCGTCAGGCCGCACTCCTCACTCAGTTCGCGCTTAGCGGCCTCAAAGGGGTCCTCGCCCGCTTCCAGTTTGCCGGCGGGCAGCTCCCAGATTTCCTCGCCAAAGGCGTAGCGGAACTGGCGCACCATCGTCACGTTTCCATCTGCATCCACCGGCAGGATGCACGCCCCGCCGTGGTGATGGACGATCTCTCGGGTGCTGGTGGTGCCGTCCTCCAGCTGCACCTTATCCACCGTCACGCGGATGACCCGGCCATTGAATATCTCCTTGCTTTCCAGCATAGTCTCTGTATGTGCCATGGCTTGTCTCCTTTTTTTGCATCTTTACTAATCTTACAGCAACCGCAGGCAATAATCAATAAAATCCACCGTATATTTTTGGCTGCGCACCCGGTCGCCGGTTTTGCCCTCCTCCAGATAATTCAGCACTGCCTCGGTCATCTGGGGATCCTCCATCAGATATTCGCGGCAGTACATTTTGCCCGGTTCCAGCACAGCCTGGCAGAACACCACCCCGCGCCCGCGGAAAGCGTTCACGCTCATCGACGGTGTCAGCGGCAGCTGGGCCGATTCCACAATGCGCAGCGTCTGCTTGTCGGAGGCCGCCGCCCGGCGCAGCCGCAGCAGCAGCTCCCGGCGCGTCTCGACGTCCGGCGGTTCGTACAGAGCCGGGGGCAGGTCAAACATCTGCCCGGTGCGCACAAACTGCAAAAGTCCTTCCTCGCAGAAATACAGGTCCGGCGTCTGCTGGTTCCAGGTGTTCAGGTAATCCAGCAGCGCGGGCAGGTAGGGCTGCACGGCTGCGTCCTGCCGCACGACCCGCAGCGCGATCTTTTCATCGGCAAACAGGCTGAACGGCGGCTGGTAGCGCACCATGCAGCACTTGCGCGTCTCGGCAAACAGTTTGCTGTATAACTGCACGGACTCCATAAAACCGTGCGTCCCGGTCGCCAGTTTCAGCACCGGCACTGCGTCGATGTACTTTCGGCTGAACGACAGGCGCAGATTTTCCACGACCTCCCGGTCGGTGATGATATATCCTTTCTGCCCCAAGCGGTCCATCATCAAGGCGGCCGTGGGCAGCAGCAGATACACCGGCATCAGCGTACCGGGGCTGGGTTCGCTCATCACACACCGTACAACGCGGGCATCGTAGTTGAGCTTGGGCAGAAACAAGAGCGGCAGCGTGCGGGTCAGCGTGGCGATATTCCCGGCTTTCTCCCGGGAAATGTCGCTTTCCTCGACAAAAATCAGCAGCTGGGACAGCGACGCCGTCTGCCCGTCGGGCGCGGAAAAGCGGTTCACCAGCACCCGGTCCAGCACCGGATTCGTGAATGGCGAGAGCAGCAGCGGCCGCGTATCGCCGGATAGCATATGCTCGGCCACCAGCGCCGCTGCGGCAGCCGTCACCGCGCGGGTACCCTCCACATACTGTCCGGAAACGCTCATCTGCCGCGCGGCCTCGTTGGTGATGTTCCCCTCGCGCCGGGTGTAATCCTCGACCCGGAACGCCGCTTCCAGCAGTTGGTTCAACGCAGCGCGCATCTTGGGGTCCGTGCCGCGGCCACGCTGCTTGTACTGCACCAGCAGGGTGGTTTTTTCTTCCTCGGTCAATTCCAGCGCGTCGGTCAGGCGCTCCAGCTGTTCGCGCCGGGGCGTGCGCTGCCCGCCGAGTATCTTATATAAAGTAGAGCGGTCGATGGCCGCCCGGCGCGCCAGTTCCGCCATCGTGCCCGGATACCGCGCCACCGCCGCCTTCAGGCTTTGGATCAGTTCAGTCATAGGTGGGTCCTTTTTGTTGCATCGTCAATCCGTGTATGGCAGGGATCGATGCTCGTCATCGCCCTGCCCCTGCACTTCTACCCGGAAAGCATTTTCTTCTATACACAGATACTATACCGCGAAAACACTTTTGTGGCAAGTGTAAACTTTTTTGGGGAATCATTGCGGTTTTGTGGCACATTTGCTATAATAAACACAAATTCCCGCCAAAGTGAGGTGTCCTGCATGAAAAAACATCCGTTGCTTACTGCGGCCGCCGCAGCCGGTACTGCCGTGCTCGGCGCAGCCTACGGCATCTACCGCGTCGCCTTTTACCAAAAGCCCACCACCGCCGTGCCCTCCCCCGCCGATATGCCCACGCGGGAGGTCTACCGCAAGGCCATGTGCCCCGACGCCGATGCGCTGGCGCGGGACACCTTCACGCCGGTACATATCACCGCGCAGGACGGCACACCGCTGGCCGCGCGGTACTACCACCACAACGACGGTGCCCCTCTGGCTATCATCTTCCACGGCTACCGGGGCTATGCCGTGCGGGACGGCCTGGGCGGCTACACCCTCTGCACCAAGCTGGGCTATAATGTTCTGCTACCCGACCAGCGCGCCCACGGGTACAGCGGCGGCCACACCATCACCATGGGCGTGAAGGAACGCTACGACGCCCGGGACTGGGCTGTCTGGGCACGCAGCCACTTTGGCCCGGAAGTCCCCATCTTTTTGATGGGCGTCTCGATGGGCGCAGCCACCGTGCTGCTGGCCGCCGGGCTGAATCTGCCGGACAACGTCTGCGGCATCGTAGCCGACTGCGGCTACACCAGCCCGCGCGAGATCACCCGCAAATGCCTGCCGGAGTACCTACCCGGCTTCCCTCTCGGCCCCACCTACGCCATCGGGCGGCTGGGGGCCATCCTGTTCGGCCATTTTGACCCCGAGGATGCTGACTGCACCGATGCCGCGGCCCACAGCAAAGTGCCGATCCTCTTCGTCCACGGCGATGCCGACGGCTTTGTTCCCTACGAGATGGGCCGCCGCAACTACGAGGTCTGCCGCGCCAAGGGCAAGCGCTTTTTGACGGTGCACGGTGCCGAGCACGCCGTCAGCTACTACCACGACAACACCGCCTACACGAAAGAATGCACCGACTTCCTGCAAGACTGCCTCACCCGCCGCCACTTTGCCTGGCCGAAGGAAGTCCCCGACGACGCGCGATAACCGCATTGCCACCCCGTAGGGCGGTCAGTCACCTCGCCGCTCCTCTCATTTGTAGGGGGCGGCGTCCTCGACGCCCCGCATATCGTCCGCTCTGTTACCCCCGTTTTTCTAAAAAAATCAAACATAGAGGAGTGCATCACTATGACCCACGTTTCCACCCCGAACGCCCCCGCCGCCCTCGGCCCCTATTCTCAGGCCGTTGACACCGGCTCCACCGTCTATTGCAGCGGCCAACTCGGCCTGGATCCCGCCACCGGCAATCTGGCCGATGGCGTGCAAGCCCAGACCCACCAGGCCCTCAAAAATCTGCAGGCCGTCCTGAACGAGGCCGGCCTGAGCCTCGACAACGTCGTCAAAACGACGGTTTTCGTGCAGGATCTGGCCGATTTCGGCACCGTGAACGAGATTTACGGCACCTACTTCCACGGCGGCTTCCCCGCCCGCAGCTGCGTCCAAATCGCCGCCCTGCCCAAGAACGCCCTCGTCGAGATCGAGTGCATCGCGGTACGGTAATTGCCCACTTTTAAAAAAACGGCAGACCGCCATCCAACGGTCTGCCGTTTTTTATTTCCCATAACTCGCCAAGAACTGTCTCGTTCGCTCCTCTTTGGGGTGGTCGATGACCTCTTTCGCATCGCCCTGCTCCACGACCACGCCGCCATCCATAAACAGGATGCGGTCGGCCACGTCGCGGGCAAACTTCATCTCATGGGTCACAATGATCATCGTGGTCTTGTGCTCGGCCAGCTCGCGCAGCACCCGCAGCACCTCACCGGTCAGCTCGGGATCCAGCGCACTCGTCGGCTCGTCAAAACACAAAATATCCGGGTGCAGCGCCAAGGCGCGGGCGATCGCCACCCGCTGCTGCTGCCCGCCCGAAAGCTGGTGCGGGTAGTGCTCTTCGCGGTCAGAAAGTCCCATCTGCGCCAGCAGCTGCCGCGCCTGCGTCTCGATATCGGCCAGGATCTGCTTTTTGTTCTGCTTGTAGTCCGGGCGTTCCTTCGCCAAAAGCTGGCCCGCCAGCATCACGTTTTGCAGCGCCGTGTACTGCGGGAACAGGTTGAAATTCTGGAACACCAGCCCGAAATGCAGCCGCTTTTTGCGGATGGCCTCCTCGCTTTGGGTGCGGGTATCGGCGGCGCTCCACAGTGTCTCGCCCGCCACCGTAATGCTGCCTGCGTCCGCCGTCTCCAAAAAGTTCAAGCAGCGCAGCAGCGTCGTTTTGCCGGAGCCGGACGACCCGATGATGGCCAGGGCCTCGCCCTCGGCCAGCTCAAACGAGATATCGCGCAGCACCTTTGTGGCACCAAAGCTCTTGCCGATGCCGTTTACTTCCAACAATGCCATAGCCGCGCCCCCTTACTTGAAATAGTCCAGCCGCTTTTCCAGCCAGCCGAACAGCAGCGTCAGCGCACCGACGAACACGAGGAAGAACACCGCCGTGGAGAACAGCGGCCAGATCAGGCCCTTGGCGCTGTACTCTTTCGCCATCATGATGATGTCCTTGTTGGCGATGACGTTCGCCAGCGAGGTATCCTTGACCAGCGTGATGATCTCATTGCCCATGGGCGGCAGGATGCGCTTGATGACCTGCAGGAGCGTGACGCGGAAGAAAATCTGGGTCTTTGTCATGCCCAGCACCTGCCCGGCCTCGGTCTGGCCCCTGGGCACAGCCTCGATGCCGCCGCGGTAAATTTCCGAGAAATAGCAGGCGTAGTTGATGGCGAACGCCACGACGGCGGCGACCAGACGCCCGCTGCCGCCGGACGGCCACGGGCTGGTGAAGCCCAGCAGGCCGGGCCCTAAGTAGATGACCAGGATCTGCAGCATCAGCGGCGTGCCGCGGATGACCCAGACAAACGTTTTGACGACGCTGCGCAGCGGGGCAAGCCTGCTCATGGAGCCGAACGACACCACCAGCCCCAGCGGCAGTGCGAACAATAGAGTCAGACCGAACAGCTGGCAGTTGAGCCAGAACGCCTCGGTCAGGCGGCCCCAGATGACTGCTGCCTCGCCCATCAGTCGGCCAGCGTCAGGCTGTACTTGTCGGCCAGGGCCTGCATCGTGCCGTCGGCCTTCAGCTCGTCAAAGGCGGCGTTCACGGCGTCGGCGGTATCGCTGCCCTTGCGGAAGGCGACGCCGTACTCCTCGGCGTTCAGCTCGTCCTTGATGGCGAGGTTTGCGTAGTCGGTGCCCTCGCCGATCATGGCGGTGGCCAGCGTCAGATCCAGCACGGCGGCGTCAGCCGTACCGGCGGCGACCTCCATCAGGCAGTCAGTCTGGACGGACTTGCTGACGTAGTCGGCCTGGGAGAGGCTCTCGTCCTCGCTGATGGCGCTCTCACCGGCGGAACCGGCCTCGGCCACGATGGTCTTGCCGACAAGGTCGGCGGTGGAGCTGTAATCGGCATCGGCCTTCATGACGACGACCTGCGCGTTCTTGGCATAGGCCTTCGTGCAGGCGGTGTTGGCCGTGATGTCATCGGTCAGGGTCATGCCGTTCCAGATGCAGTCGATGCTCTTGGCGTCCAGCTCGACAATTTTGGTGTCCCAGTTGATCTCAACAAAGTCCGGCTCCACGCCCAGCTTGGCGCAGACGGCAGTGGCAAGCTCGGTGTCAAAGCCGGTGAAATTGCCGTCGGCGTCAGTGTAGTTCATCGGCTCATAGACGGTGTAGCCGATGGTCATTTTGCCCTTGTTTTTGATGTAGGCAAGGTCGCTGTCGGCAGTGGCTTCAGCGGCGGAAGCTGCGGTGCTTTCCGTAGAAGCTGCCGTGGATGCGCTGCCGCCGCAGGCGGCCAGGCTCGCGGCCATGCCGAGTGCCAGAACGGTGCTGATGAATTTTTTCATGATACTTCCTCCTATACTTCGCACAGATCCCTCACACTGCCGGTTTAAAGCGGCGGTATGCTTTAATAGTAATGCAAAACCGCGGGTTATGCAAGAGGTTTGGGGAATTTTTGCGGAAAAAAGAATATTTATGCAGGGGAGAGGCGGCAGGCTGCGGCTTGACAAAGGGACAACACAGCGTTATAATAAATATAGAAAAAGGCACTGCGACAAGCGGTCGGTCTCTTTCCAATGAAAGTTCTTATTTATCACCTAAGAACCGTCACTTGGCAGAGTGGCGGTTCTTGCTTTTTACAACGATGCTCAATGTAATAGTCTTGCGACCAACATAAAACGTGAATGTAAAACGCATGATCTCACCTCCTTTCGGAGGGTAGAGACCAACCGCCTGCCGTATGTGCAGTGCCCGCCGTATAAAGCGGCATAAAAAGAATACCATGTTTCGACGGTTTTTGCAACCGGGAAACATGGTATTTTTTATTGCGTTTTTTACTTGATGACCCGTACCATATCGCGGGTGATAGCGTCCAGAGTGGGCGCACCGCACAGGCGCATCGTGTCGGCCAGCTCATTGCCGAGCTGGGCTGTGTAGGCGGCGACGCCGTCGGCACCGGCACCGTAGACGGCGGTGACGAAGGGCCGCGCGATCAGCACGGCGTCTGCGCCGAGGGCCAGCGCCTTGAACACGTCGCTGCCGGTGCGGATGCCGCCGTCCACCAGAATTTTGGCGCGGCCATCCACGGCGGCGACGATGTCGGCCAGCACCTCCTGCGTGGCGGGGCAGTCGTCCAGCACGCGCCCGCCGTGGTTCGAGACAACAATGCCCGCGGCACCGGCCTCAATGGCCTTTTCCGCGCCTTTGACGGTCATGATGCCCTTTAAGATAAACGGCACGCCCGCGGCCAGGGCAATTTCTTTTAACTGCTCCACGGTCTTGCTGCCCGCGGGCGGGTCAAGGTGCTGTAAAAACGGCAGGCCCGCCGCGTCGATGTCCATGGCCATGGCAAAGCAGCCGGAGCTGCGCGCCAGCGCTATTTTCCGGGCCACCGTGGCGTTATCCCACGGCTTGACGGTGGGGATGCCCGCGCCGCCGCAGGCCGTGATGGCAGCAGCCGCGCCCTCCATGACCTTGTGGTTCGTGCCGTCGCCGGTGAAGGCAGCAATGCCAGCCGCCGCGCAGGCGGGGACAAGGATATTGTTGTAGTCCAGATCGTTGTACTTGTCGCCGTAGTGCAGCGCCATGGCGCCGACAGGCCCGGCAAAGAACGGATATTTGAAGCTACGGCCAAACAGCGTCAGGGATGTGTCCGGCTCAAAATTTTCATGGATGGTATCCATGTTCAGCCGTACATTGCGCCAGGCGTCAAAGTTGCGGACGGCCACCGTGCCGCTGCCCTTGGCACCGGGGCCGGGGATCGTGCCGCCGCAGGCGCGGCCGTTGCAGACCGGGCAGGCGCGGCAGGGGCCCATCTGACCCTGGGCAGCCTGTAAAACTTCTTTATATGTCATCTGGATTTTGCCTCCTGTGCTGCGAGCCGATGCGAGCATCGGCCCCTACAAAAATCGGGTAATTATGCTCCGCGCCCATTATAGCGCGTTTTGCCCGCTGCCGCAAGGCCGCTGACGACGACAAGTGCGCACAGTGCACAGAGCCCTGCGCCCGCCTGGCCGGTCAGGTCGCCCACAAGGCCCACAAGCGGGCTGGCGGGGATCATCAGCAGACTGTAGGCCATGCTGTCCACGCTGATGAGCGTTGCGCGGCGGTCACTGGGGATCGCGTCGTTGAGCCGCTGCATACTGTGCAGGAACCAAACGGAGAGTGCCCCCTGTACGAGTACCGGCCCAGCGGCGCAGAGCAGCGCCGGGGCCGCGCCCGCCAGAAGCGTGCCTGTGCCGACGAGCAGCGCACAGCCGAAATAGAGCGCGCGCAGCCGTTTGGGGTGCAGGCGGCGGCCCAGCGATGCGCCCGCCATGCCCGCGGCCCCGGCCAGCAGACCCGGCAGGAACAGCCATTCCATGGCCCAGCCCTGCTGGGTCAGCCGCTGCTGGACGAACATCGAGGTCAGGTAGGACGGCAGCGAGATGACTGCGTCGGCCATGATAATGCGCCGCGCCGGTGTGCTGCTGCACAGGCAGTCGAGACTGTCCAAAATGTGCACGCGCAGCCGGGCGGGCAATTCTTGTAAGATGTGCTTCTCGCGGGCGGCCTGTTCGTCGGTGACGACAGGTTCGGTCAGGTTGGCCGCGGCCAAGGCGGAGACGGCGCTGACCGCGGCGTCCGCAAGGTAGTAGCCCGCCGAGGTCAGCACCCCGGCCAGCAGGCTGGCCAGTGCGCCGAGGGCGGAGGCTAGCTTCATGAAGATTGACGCTTTGGCGTCAACTTTAATGTAGTCGCGCTCCCGTCCGGCGGTTTTCAGGCTGTCGTAGGTCAGGGCTTCCGTGGTGCCGGAGAGCAGGTTGTAGCCCAGCGCTTTCAGCCCCATGCCCGCGCAGATGAACGCGAGACTGGGCGCAAACGCCATGGTGGCGGCGGAGACAACGCCCAGCGCACCGCCGAAGATCAGCGTGCGCCGCCGCCCCAGCAAATCGGCGGCCATGCCGCTGGGGACCTCACACAGCAGGCTGACGCCGTGGAAAACGCCCTCGGCCAGGCCGATCTGCGCCAGCGTAAAGCCGCGGGCCGCCAGCAGCGCGACCCAGACGGCGTCGGTGAAGCGCAGGGTAGAGGTAAATGCGTGCAGATACACGCAGCGAAGCTGTTTTTGTAAATTCATGGGGAACACCCTTTCGTGATGTTGTACGAAAACGTGCCCGATTTTTTGCATAACAAAAGCGCCCCGCGGCAAAGCCACAGGGCGCAAAAACTGCACACTTACAGCGTTACCGAGGTAAAAAAGGGCACACTTACAGCGTCAGTACGTCAGGGGGTTCCTTTTTTCTGGAACACAACACCAAACTGCCAACGCATAAGGGGGTGCTCTCCTTCCTCGGTGAATTTGGGATAAGTATAGCACAGCGTTTGCCAAATGGCAAGAAAAATTGTACAATAGGGGCATGATTTTTAAAAGCTAAGGGGAACGGGTATGAAACGTCTGGTCGTCGGGCTGCTGGCACATGTGGACAGCGGCAAAACTACACTGGCCGAAGGGCTGCTTTACCGCGCGGGGGTGCTGCGCAAGCTGGGGCGCGTGGACCACAGGGACGCCTTTCTTGACACCGACAGCCAGGAGCGGGCGCGGGGCATCACGATCTTTGCCAAGCAGGCCGTGCTGACGCTGCCCGCCGCGGACGGCGCCGACGAGACCGAGCTGACGCTGCTGGATACGCCCGGCCACGTGGACTTTTCCGCCGAGGCCGAGCGCGCTTTGCAGGTGTTGGATTACGCGGTGCTGGTCGTCTCCGGCACCGACGGCGTGCAGGCCCACACCGAGACATTGTGGAAGCTGCTGGCACGTTACCGCGTACCTACGTTTGTATTTGTCAACAAGATGGACCTGCCCGGCGCGGACGCCGCCGTGCGCCTGCGGGAGCTGCGCGGGCGGTTCGGGGACGGGTGCGTGGATTTTTCCGCCGCGCCCGACCCGGAGGCGCTGGCTCTGTGCAGCGAGCCGCTGATGAACGAGGTGCTTGAGACCGGCGCAGCAGCGGCGGAAACCGTGCAGACCGCTATTGCGCGGCGGCAGGTGTTCCCGGTGTTTTTCGGCGCGGCCCTGCGGCTGGACGGGCTGGACGGGCTGCTGCGCGGCCTGCAGACGCTGACCCGCACCCCGCCCCGGTGGCCGGAATTCGGTGCGCGTGTGTTCAAAATCAGTGAGGATGCGGGCACGCGGCTGACCTGGCTGAAGGTCACGGGCGGCGTGCTGCATGTAAAAGATGTGCTGCCCGGCGGCGAGAAGGCCGACGCGCTGCGGCTGTACAACGGCGGCAAATTCCGGCTGGTCAGCGAGGCGCTGCCCGGCATGGTCGTGGCCGCAGCAGGGCCGGTCAGTACGCGGCCCGGACAGGGACTTGGCGCGGAATCCGACGCCGAGACGCCGCTTTTGGAGCCGGTGCTCAACTACCGCGTGGACTGTGACGCCGACCCCCATACCTTATTAAAGGCGCTGCAAACGCTGGAGGGCGAGGACCCGCAGCTGCACGTCAACTGGCGGGACGACCTGGGCGAGGTACACGTCCAGCTGATGGGCGAGGTGCAGCTGGAAATTTTGCAGACGATCTTGCAGGAGCGGTTCGGGCTGACCGTGGCGTTCAGTGAGGGTGGCATTTTGTATAAAGAGACGCTGACAAGGGCGGTGGAGGGCATCGGCCACTATGAGCCGTTGCGCCACTATGCCGAGGTACATCTGCTGCTGGAGCCGGGGGCGCGGGGCAGCGGTGTGCAGCTGGCGGCGGACTGCCCGCCCGACACGCTGGCCGAAAACTGGCAGCGGCTGATCTTAACGCATCTGGCCGAGCGCACCCACCCGGGCGTGCTGATCGGTGCGCCGCTGACCGATGTGAAGATCACGCTGGCGGCGGGCCGTGCCCACCAGAAGCATACCGAAGGCGGGGACTTCCGCCAGGCGACGTACCGCGCCGTGCGGCAGGGCCTGCGGATGGCCGAGGCGAAGGACGGCGTGCAGCTGTTGGAGCCGTGGTATGATTTTACGTTGGAGCTGCCCGCCGACGCGCTGGGCCGCGCCATGGCCGATGTGCAGAGGATGTGCGGCAGCTTTGAGGCACCGGAGACGTCAGGCGGCACGGTGCGGCTGACGGGCCGTCTGCCTGTGGCGACGGCGCGTGGCTATGCGCGGGAGGTCGCGGCCTACACCCACGGGCTGGGCCGCTGGGCTGTGCTGCCTGCCGGGTACGACGCCTGCCATAACGCCGACGAAATCGTCTCCGCCGCGGGGTATGACCCCGACGCGGATGTGGAAAACCCGGCGGATTCGGTGTTCTGCGCCCACGGGGCCGGGTATCTGGTCAAATGGGACGAGGTGCCCGCCCGGGCACATCTGTCCACCGGGCTGGAACGGCGGCTGAACGGCGAGACGGCGACAGAAGAAGCCGATGCTGAGGACGATGCCAACGCGCGCCGCCGCCGTGCCGACGCCTACCGCGGCACGCTGGAGCAGGACAAAGAACTGTTGGCGATTTTTGAACGAACCTACGGAAAAATAAAGCGCCGCGGCGAGACGGGCGACGCGAAAAAGGCGGCCCGCGCGGCTCTGCACACGGCCCCCGCGGCGGCGTCCGTGCCCGCAAAGCCCGTGCCCGCCGGGCCGGACTACCTGCTGGTGGACGGCTACAACGTCATTTTTGCGTGGGATGATTTAAGGAAACTGGCCGACGGCAATCTGGACGCCGCGCGGCGCAGGCTGATGGATATTCTGTGCAACTACGCGGGCTACCGCCGCTGTGTGCCGATCCTGGTCTTTGACGCCTACAAGGTGCGCGGCGGCGCGCGGGAGGTAGAGCAGTACCATAATTTGTATGTTGTCTACACCCGCGAGGCCGAGACGGCGGATATGTACATTGAGCGCGCGACCCACGAGCTGGCGAAGGAGCACCGCACCCGCGTTGTCAGCAGCGACGGCGCGGAGCAGATCATCGTCATGGGGCACGGCGCACTGCGCGTGAGCGCCCGGGCGTTTGAGGAGGAAGTCAGGGCCGTGGAGAAGGAGATACGGGAGTTTTTGGGGGAATAAAACGAAGGGTAGGGGCGAGGCATGCCTCGCCTGCAGCTTACCCATGAGATGGAGCTGATGGGAAAGCTGCGGGCCGGGCATGCCCGGCCCCTACTTTTTCATAAACGGAAAACTTTCAGAAAACTTCCCCTGCTATACTGTCCTCACACCCACCGGAAGGAGGTATTCCCCATGCTGCCAATTCTGATCGTCGACGACGAGCCGAGCATTGCCCAGCTGATTGCCATGACGCTGGAACCGCTGGGCCAGCCGCTCATCATTGCGCACGACGGTGAACGCGCCGCCGATCTGCTGGAAACGCAAAAATTTGACCTGGTCATCCTCGATGTCATGCTGCCGGGCGTCGACGGTTTTGCGCTGATGGATTACATCGCGCCCACCGGCACGCCGGTCGTATTTTTAACAGCCAAAAACGCCGTGGCCGACCGGGTGCGTGGGCTGAAACTGGGCGCATATGACTACATCGTCAAGCCCTTTGCTCCGCCGGAACTGCTGGCCCGGGTGGAGGCCGTGCTGCGCCGCACCGGGCGGGGCATGGCGGTGCTGCGCGCCTGGGACGTGACCGTGGATACCGCCCGCCAGCAGGTAACCAAAAACGGCGCCCCGGTGGAGCTGACCCCCAAGGAATACGAACTGCTGCTGCTCCTGCTGCGCAACCGGGGGCGGGCGCTCTACCGGGATTACATACTGGAAACCGTCTGGGGCCTGGACGCCGAGCTGGATACCGCCCGCACGGTGGATACCCACATCCGGCGGCTGCGGCGCAAGCTGGGCTGGGATTCCCAGATCGAAACGGTGTGGCGGGTAGGCTACTGCCTGCAGCCCGAAGAACCCAAACAGGAGGTGCCCCGATGAAAGGAACGCGATTCTTACTGGCGGCCGCCCTGCTGCTGGCAGGCTGCGCGGCGACGT